>JADMIO012979824.1_pt1 | contig 142870 bp, 122 predicted proteins | sample 8958161 | NCBI WGS metagenome assembly JADMIO01 (sample SAMN16585339, study PRJNA669376) | soil metagenome | isolation source: Crop rotation soil | place: USA: Cullars Rotation, Alabama | collected 2011
ATCAGACCGACGATACGAGTGGGACCGTGGTCCCAGACTAATAATCAGACCGACGATACGAGTGGGACCGTGGTCCCAGACTAATAATCAGACCGACGATACGAGTGGGACCGTGGTCCCAGTCTGATTATCAGACCGACGATACAAGTGGAACAGTTATGCCCGGGAATTCCTGCAGGATCGATCCGCTCGAGAAGCTTTCTAGTGGTACCAACCCAGGCAGGTAGCACAGTGCGCGCCCACTGCCTTACGGATAGCACGACGCATCTTCGCCGCAGCGTTGTTCCCACGGGCGATAGCAGCACGCCGCTTCGCATGGCTCTTCACACTGCGCTGTGCCTGATAGGTGGCGTGGTGCTGAGCACAGCGCCCACCATGAGTAGCCCAGTCCCTACAGTCGAGACACCGGGTACGCATAGGGCACCCCCCCCCCCCTTCCGGGGACACCCCCCTATCCGTCGACACCCCCCTACCTACTCACGTGAGTAGGCTGGGCGCGGCAGCGCTAGAAGCGACCGCCCGTCATGAAGTGGGCAGTGAGCCAACCCATGAAGGCCAGTAGCGCAAAGCGTCGAGCACGCACCCAACCCGAAGGCTTGCCTGTACTGCCGCTTTGCGTGGCGAACCATGACCAGACGTGTTCGCTCAGCGTGTCGCCCGGCTTCTTATTGAAGAGCGCTCGACCCTCAATGACGCCGAACGCGGCAAGCCATGCGAGCCAAGCGATTGTGTATCCGCTCATTGAGCCCCCCGACGGATTCGAACCGCCGACCCCCTGATTACGAAACAGGCGCTCTAACCGAACTGAGCTAGGGAGGCAACGCCGGTCGCTCAACCCTGGGAGAGATCAGGGGAGTGACCGGCCTGAGTGGGTAGCGCTCGACGCCGTTCCTTAGCGGTGCTTGATGCGTGGCGCGTAAACCCCTCTACCTATATGAAGGTTGTCGGCAACCTGATTCGGGGTCACAGCGAAGGGCGCCCGGGTGACGCTGTGATGAAGTGGCGTGAAGTCTGGATTACCCAATGAGAAGTCATTAGGAATGTGTGTTTCGAGTCATTCCGTCACAGCATCACTTCCCCCAGGTCAACGGCTCGCCCCGCTGTGCTGTGGTGACGGAGTCACTGTTACTTAGGCTAACTAACTAAACCGAGACAAGAGAAATGGGCCGACCGGGGGACCGGCCGACCCTTCCCGCTGCCCCAGGAAGCCCGCTGTGCGCCCGTCTCAGCGCCTAACAGGCTTCCCGGGTGTCTCGCTACGCCGCTACGTCTTCCGTGCCGTCCTGGGCGTCGTCTTCGTCGTCGTCGGTCGGCGGCTTCGCCCACGTGATCGAAGCGCGCTTCTCGATGGGCGTTCCCTGCCCCCTGCCCGTAGTCGACTTCGTGACAACGATCTTGTCTACGAAGAGCCCGACGAACACGCGCTTGTCGTCTACTGACGCGCGCCCCCACCACGACTTAGGGCCGGTCGGGTCAGCGTCGGCGTCTTCGGGGAACCATTGGTCAAGGGGAAGCTTCGGGGCTTCGGCGGCTTCAAGTTCGGCAAGCCGCTCTTCCGCCCCTTGCTGCCGGAGCGTCAGCGCTGCCTGTTGCTTCCGGAAGTGCTTCCTGCCAACGGGTCCGTCGTACGCGCCTGCCGCGCGGTCTTCGTACAGCTCTTCAAGGGCGTTCAGGGCGTCGGCGCGCTCCGCAACAAGGTTCGCCCGTTCGCCGCTCTTCTCAGGCGCCTCAGTGAGCTTGCCGAAGCGTCGGGCGGCTTCCCACAGAAGCGCCAACGTCTCTTCGTCGCCTTCGGCGTGCCTGATCTTGTTGAAGATGCGTTCCGCAACGAACTTGTCGAGTGCCGCCATGCTGACGTTGCACGTGCCTTCGTGCTGCCCAGGTGCGGACGGGTCGACCACCTTCCGGCGACGGCAGCGGTAAGAGTCCTTGATCGATTCTTCCCCGCGCTTCGAAGTCATGACGGCGCCACACTCGCAGTACAGCTTGTCCATGGCGGACAGAATGGCTTGCCCCCGGGAAAGCCCCTTGCCGCGCCCCCTGCCGTCCAACCACGCCTGAAGCTCATACCACTCAGCGGGCTCGATGATCGGTCCGCAATCAAGCTCGACCGGCCGGAGCGTGATCGGGTCGCGCTGAATGCGGTAACCCTCAATCTTCGTGGTCGGCGTGCCGTCCGGCTTCTTCTTGTAGATCACCTCAGCGGCGAAGCCCGCAATACGCGGGTCCCGAAGGATTCGCATAACGGTTGCCGGGTCCCAGGCGCTTGAAGCGGTCTTCTTCCCAATCGTCTCGCCCCGGGTCGGCACGGCGTCAGCGTCCATGCGCTTACAAAGCCCCGTGATGCTGCCCGGGTGAATGGCGGCTTGACTGCCCGGCTTGAAGGGAAGGTGTTTGTGCGTCTTGATCTCACGCCACCACCACCGGATTACGTCGGGCTCGAACTCGAAGGGTCCGGTAAGGGGAGTGGTCGAGTGCGCAAGCTTGTTGATGACGACATTGACCATTCGGCCGTTGCGCGTGATCTCCTTCGTCTCCGAAACAAGCTCGAAGCCGTAAGGCGCCTTCCCGCCGACGTACCCGCCCAATTCGCGCTGAAGGTTCTTCGTGTCGAGAATCTTCGCCGACTTCAGCGAAGATTCTTTGTGCGACGCGTCGAGCCGCATAATCAGGTGAATCAGGTCCATGACGTTTCCCTGCCGGAAGACGCCTTCCTGAGTGGAAACAATCGTCACGCCCAGGGCGAGCAATTCCGAGACAATCGGAATCGCGTCCATGACCTTCAGGCGCGAGAAGCGCGACACGTCATAGACAATGATCATGTTGAGCCGCCCGGCGCGGCATTCGTTCAGGATGCGTTCGAACTCCGGGCGCTCCGCCGTCCCGAACGCCGACGTGCCCGGCGCTTCGCTGAAATGCCCGACGAACCTGAACCGGCCCCCGTCGCGCTCGACTTCGCGCTGAAGGTCGGCCGCCTTGTCTTCGTTGGCGCTACGCTGTGTCGCTGGGCTTGCTGCGCTCGAATTCTCGCGCTCGCGCGACTGACGGTCGTAAGCACCCGCGTACGTGTCCACCCCGGTCACAACCCCTTGTGTCATGTCGGCGACCCTACGCCCCCAACTGAGAGAACTCAAAGGTTACCCCAGTTGGGGCACTACTCCCGAAAACCGCTTCTGACCTGGGAAAACGTGAAGCCCCGGGGCATCCGCTGAGGGTTGCCGCCGGGGCTTCGGTGTGTCCGTCAGTACGGGCCATAGAGGGGCGTCGTGTAACCCACCCAGGGCGATTGCTCCGGCACGGGGAAGCCGCGCCACGCCTTCGGGACGTCGCGGTGAGTTCAGGCTTTTTCATATCTCATTGCCCCCGGACGAGCGTCTGCTCCGCCATTCGCCGTCCGCCGTGCCAATCGGATCAGCCGTCCAAATGCGGGATTTTCGTTAGTCGGAGGCCAAACGGCATTGAGCGTCAGCATATCATCAGCGAGCTGAAGAAAGACAATCCCCGATCCGCTCCACGTGTTGCCCCAGCAATCAGCGCGACCTTGCCCCTCCAACGTCATCTCGTTCTCCGCTCATGAGCTCAGCCACTGGCGAGCGGCATCGCATTCTTCGCATCCCGCCTCTGGCGGATGCAGGAAGATCAACGGATCTCGGCCCAGTTGACCCAGGGCTGTCGCCACAATGTCGCGGGAGCGGATCAACCGAGCAAAGGCATGACCGACTGGACCTTCCTTCTGAAGGCTCTTCTCCTTGAGCCACCTGTCCGCCAAGGCAAAGCGCTCACAGCAGTGGTCATTCTCGAGATAATCGACGCGTACCAACTTGCCATCCTGAAGAATGGTGCAGTGTCTCGGCACCCCATAGGGAACCTTTGCCATCAACTCGGCAAGATGCAGCGTCGTGTTGGCATCGTGTCCCACGCCGAGGAGAAGTACCTGCCCATCGAGTTCATGGACACGGGCGACCGGGCTTGCAGGCGAGTGAGGTGGCAGGGGCAATGGATCAGAGATGATCTGCTCTGCCTGTGGCCCCGCTGCCGCAAAGGCAAATGGATGGGCGCTGCGCTTTACATTTGGCAGGCGCCAGAATGTGTCAGAGACAACTCCAAGGTCCGGTGTAACGGGCGACGTGGCAGGATCGAACGGCTCGTCGTCCAGACCTGACCACGAGGGCATGACGAGCGTCCCTCCCGGACCCAGCGCAGCACGCAGGGCCTCGATCAGTCCAAGTGGCCCATCTTCGAGGGGCCGGACGCTACGGAAGGAGCTGTGGACCAGCAGCACACCGCCGGGGGTAACCCCAAGGTTGAGAAGCTGACCGATGAGCTCGGCTTTTCGCCATTCGTATTGCACGACATTGCACTCCACCGCTGATGACATCAGTCGATCATAGCACGATCAACGGCACTGTTGCAAATAGTCGGTGGTGATAAACTTATCATCCCCTTTTGCTGATGGAGCTGCACATGAACCCATTCAAAGGCCGGCATTTTCAGCGTGACATCATTCTGTGGGCCGTACGCTGGTACTGCAAATACGGCATCAGTTACCGTGAGCTGCAGGTCGACGGATCTTTTCCGCTGCATAACCCTGCTTCGGGGTCATTATAGCGATTTTTTCGGTATATCCATCCTTTTTCGCACGATATACAGGATTTTGCCAAAGGGTTCGTGTAGACTTTCCTTGGTGTATCCAACGGCGTCAGCCGGGCAGGATAGGTGAAGTAGGCCCACCCGCGAGCGGGTGTTCCTTCTTCACTGTCCCTTATTCGCACCTGGCGGTGCTCAACGGGAATCCTGCTCTGCGAGGCTGGCCGGCTACCGCCGGCGTAACAGATGAGGGCAAGCGGATGGCTGATGAAACCAAGCCAACCAGGAAGGGCAGCCCACCTATCAAGGTGTACTGCCTTCCAGACGAACGAAGAGCGATTGAGGAAAAGGCGGCGGCGGCCGAGAGAGAATATTCAGGCCAGTTATGCTTTCTGGCCTGTAACAAAGGACATTAAGTAAAGACAGATAAACGTAGACTAAAACGTGGTCGCATCAGGGTGCTGGCTTTTCAAGTTCCTTAAGAATGGCCTCAATTTTCTCTATACACTCAGTTGGAACACGAGACCTGTCCAGGTTAAGCACCATTTTATCGCCCTTATACAATACTGTCGCTCCAGGAGCAAACTGATGTCGTGAGCTTAAACTAGTTCTTGATGCAGATGACGTTTTAAGCACAGAAGTTAAAAGAGTGATAACTTCTTCAGCTTCAAATATCACCCCAGCTTTTTTCTGCTCATGAAGGTTAGATGCCTGCTGCTTAAGTAATTCCTCTTTATCTGTAAAGGCTTTTTGAAGTGCATCACCTGACCGGGCAGATAGTTCACCGGGGTGAGAAAAAAGAGCAACAACTGATTTAGGCAATTTGGCGGTGTTGATACAGCGGGTAATAATCTTACGTGAAATATTTTCCGCATCAGCCAGCGCAGAAATATTTCCAGCAAATTCATTCTGCAATCGGCTTGCATAACGCTGACCACGTTCATAAGCACTTGTTGGGCGATAATCGTTACCCAATCTGGATAATGCAGCCATCTGCTCATCATCCAGCTCGCCAACCAGAACACGATAATCACTTTCGGTAAGTGCAGCAGCTTTACGACGGCGACTCCCATCGGCAATTTCTATGACACCAGATACTCTTCGACCGAACGCCGGTGTCTGTTGACCAGTCAGTAGAAAAGAAGGGATGAGATCATCCAGTGCGTCCTCAGTAAGCAGCTCCTGGTCACGTTCATTACCTGACCATACCCGAGAGGTCTTCTCAACACTATCACCCCGGAGCACTTCAAGAGTAAACTTCACATCCCGACCACATACAGGCAAAGTAATGGCATTACCGCGAGCCATTACTCCTACGCGCGCAATTAACGAATCCACCATCGGGGCAGCTGGTGTCGATAACGAAGTATCTTCAACCGGTTGAGTATTGAGCGTATGTTTTGGAATAACAGGCGCACGCTTCATTATCTAATCTCCCAGCGTGGTTTAATCAGACGATCGAAAATTTCATTGCAGACAGGTTCCCAAATAGAAAGAGCATTTCTCCAGGCACCAGTTGAAGAGCGTTGATCAATGGCCTGTTCAAAAACAGTTCTCATCCGGATCTGACCTTTACCAACTTCATCCGTTTCACGTACAACATTTTTTAGAACCATGCTTCCCCAGGCATCCCGAATTTGCTCCTCCATCCACGGGGACTGAGAGCCATTACTATTGCTGTATTTGGTAAGCAAAATACGTACATCAGGCTCGAACCCTTTAAGATCAACGTTCTTGAGCAGATCACGAAGCATATCGAAAAACTGCAGTGCGGAGGTGTAGTCAAACAACTCAGCAGGCGTGGGAACAATCAGCACATCAGCAGCACATACGACATTAATCGTGCCGATACCCAGGTTAGGCGCGCTGTCAATAACTATGACATCATAGTCATGAGCAACAGTTTCAATGGCCAGTCGGAGCATCAGGTGTGGATCGGTGGGCAGTTTACCTTCATCAAATTTGCCCATTAACTCAGTTTCAATACGGTGCAGAGCCAGACAGGAAGGAATAATGTCAAGCCCCGGCCAGCAAGTGGGCTTTATTGCATAAGTGACATCGTCCTTTTCCCCAAGATAGAAAGGCAGGAGAGTGTCTTCTGCATGAATATGAAGATCTGGTACCCATCCGTGATACATTGAGGCTGTTCCCTGGGGGTCGTTACCTTCCACGAGCAAAACACGTAGCCCCTTCAGAGCCAGATCCTGAGCAAGATGAACAGAAACTGAGGTTTTGTAAACGCCTCCTTTATGGGCAGCAACCCCGATCACCGGTGGAAATACGTCTTCAGCACGTCGCAATCGCGTACCAAACACATCACGCATATGATTAATTTGTTCAATTGTATAACCAACACGTTGCTCAACCCGTCCTCGAATTTCCATATCCGGGTGCGGTAGTCGCCCTGCTTTCTCGGCATCTCTGATAGCCTGAGAAGAAACCCCAACTAAATCCGCTGCTTCACCTATTCTCCAGCGCCGGGTTATTTTCCTCGCTTCCGGGCTGTCATCATTAAACTGTGCAATGGCGATAGCCTTCGTCATTTCATGACCAGCGTTTATGCACTGGTTAAGTGTTTCCATGAGTTTCATTCTGAACATCCTTTAATCATTGCTTTGCGTTTTTTTATTAAATCTTGCAATTTACTGCAAAGCAACAACAAAATCGCAAAGTCATCAAAAAACCGCAAAGTTGTTTAAAATAAGAGCAACACTACAAAAGGAGATAAGAAGAGCACATACCTCAGTCACTTATTATCACTAGCGCTCGCCGCAGCCGTGTAACCGAGCATAGCGAGCGAACTGGCGAGGAAGCAAAGAAGAACTGTTCTGTCAGATAGCTCTTACGCTCAGCGCAAGAAGAAATATCCACCGTGGGAAAAACTCCAGGTAGAGGTACACACGCGGATAGCCAATTCAGAGTAATAAACTGTGATAATCAACCCTCATCAATGATGACGAACTAACCCCCGATATCAAGTCACATGACGAAGGGAAAGAGAAGGAAATCAACTGTGACAAACTGCCCTCAAATTTGGCTTCCTTAAAAATTACAGTTCAAAAAGTATGAGAAAATCCATGCAGGCTGAAGGAAACAGCAAAACTGTGACAAATTACCCTCAGTAGGTCAGAACAAATGTGACGAACCACCCTCAAATCTGTGACAGATAACCCTCAGACTATCCTGTCGTCATGGAAGTGATATCGCGGAAGGAAAATACGATATGAGTCGTCTGGCGGCCTTTCTTTTTCTCAATGTATGAGAGGCGCATTGGAGTTCTGCTGTTGATCTCATTAACACAGACCTGCAGGAAGCGGCGGCGGAAGTCAGGCATACGCTGGTAACTTTGAGGCAGCTGGTAACGCTCTATGATCCAGTCGATTTTCAGAGAGACGATGCCTGAGCCATCCGGCTTACGATACTGACACAGGGATTCGTATAAACGCATGGCATACGGATTGGTGATTTCTTTTGTTTCACTAAGCCGAAACTGCGTAAACCGGTTCTGTAACCCGATAAAGAAGGGAATGAGATATGGGTTGATATGTACACTGTAAAGCCCTCTGGATGGACTGTGCGCACGTTTGATAAACCAAGGAAAAGATTCATAGCCTTTTTCATCGCCGGCATCCTCTTCAGGGCGATAAAAAACCACTTCCTTCCCCGCGAAACTCTTCAATGCCTGCCGTATATCCTTACTGGCTTCCGCAGAGGTCAATCCGAATATTTCAGCATATTTAGCAACATGGATCTCGCAGATACCGTCATGTTCCTGTAGGGTGCCATCAGATTTTCTGATCTGGTCAACGAACAGATACAGCATACGTTTTTGATCCCGGGAGAGACTATATGCCGCCTCAGTGAGGTCGTTTGACTGGACGATTCGCGGGCTATTTTTACGTTTCTTGTGATTGATAACCGCTGTTTCCGCCATGACAGATCCATGTGAAGTGTGACAAGTTTTTAGATTGTCACACTAAATAAAAAAGAGTCAATAAGCAGGGATAACTTTGTGAAAAAACAGCTTCTTCTGAGGGCAATTTGTCACAGGGTTAAGGGCAATTTGTCACAGACAGGACTGTCATTTGAGGGTGATTTGTCACACTGAAAGGGCAATTTGTCACAACACCTTCTCTAGAACCAGCATGGATAAAGGCCTACAAGGCGCTCTAAAAAAGAAGATCTAAAAACTATAAAAAAAATAATTATAAAAATATCCCCGTGGATAAGTGGATAACCCCAAGGGAAGTTTTTTCAGGCATCGTGTGTAAGCAGAATATATAAGTGCTGTTCCCTGGTGCTTCCTCGCTCACTCGACCGGGAGGGTTCGAGAAGGGGGGGCACCCCCCTTCGGCGTGCGCGGTCACGCGCACAGGGCGCAGCCCTGGTTAAAAACAAGGTTTATAAATATTGGTTTAAAAGCAGGTTAAAAGACAGGTTAGCGGTGGCCGAAAAACGGGCGGAAACCCTTGCAAATGCTGGATTTTCTGCCTGTGGACAGCCCCTCAAATGTCAATAGGTGCGCCCCTCATCTGTCAGCACTCTGCCCCTCAAGTGTCAAGGATCGCGCCCCTCATCTGTCAGTAGTCGCGCCCCTCAAGTGTCAATACCGCAGGGCACTTATCCCCAGGCTTGTCCACATCATCTGTGGGAAACTCGCGTAAAATCAGGCGTTTTCGCCGATTTGCGAGGCTGGCCAGCTCCACGTCGCCGGCCGAAATCGAGCCTGCCCCTCATCTGTCAACGCCGCGCCGGGTGAGTCGGCCCCTCAAGTGTCAACGTCCGCCCCTCATCTGTCAGTGAGGGCCAAGTTTTCCGCGAGGTATCCACAACGCCGGCGGCCGGCCGCGGTGTCTCGCACACGGCTTCGACGGCGTTTCTGGCGCGTTTGCAGGGCCATAGACGGCCGCCAGCCCAGCGGCGAGGGCAACCAGCCGAGGGCTTCGCCCTGTCGCTCGACTGCGGCGAGCACTACTGGCTGTAAAAGGACAGACCACATCATGGTTCTGTGTTCATTAGGTTGTTCTGTCCATTGCTGACATAATCCGCTCCACTTCAACGTAACACCGCACGAAGATTTCTATTGTTCCTGAAGGCATATTCAAATCGTTTTCGTTACCGCTTGCAGGCATCATGACAGAACACTACTTCCTATAAACGCTACACAGGCTCCTGAGATTAATAATGCGGATCTCTACGATAATGGGAGATTTTCCCGACTGTTTCGTTCGCTTCTCAGTGGATAACAGCCAGCTTCTCTGTTTAACAGACAAAAACAGCATATCCACTCAGTTCCACATTTCCATATAAAGGCCAAGGCATTTATTCTCAGGATAATTGTTTCAGCATCGCAACCGCATCAGACTCCGGCATCGCAAACTGCACCCGGTGCCGGGCAGCCACATCCAGCGCAAAAACCTTCGTGTAGACTTCCGTTGAACTGATGGACTTATGTCCCATCAGGCTTTGCAGAACTTTCAGCGGTATACCGGCATACAGCATGTGCATCGCATAGGAATGGCGGAACGTATGTGGTGTGACCGGAACAGAGAACGTCACACCGTCAGCAGCAGCGGCGGCAACCGCCTCCCCAATCCAGGTCCTGACCGTTCTGTCCGTCACTTCCCAGATCCGCGCTTTCTCTGTCCTTCCTGTGCGACGGTTACGCCGCTCCATGAGCTTATCGGGTCCACTCGCGAACGCAGAAAGGCCCACCCGAAGGTGAGCCAGTGTGATTACATTTGCGGCCTAACTGTGGCCAGTCCAGTTACGCTGGAGTCACTAGTATTTAGGTGACACTATAGAAGCGGCCGCGACAACTTGTCCACGTGGAATTCTAAGCTTAGGATCCCAATGTGCTGGAAAGCCGGTTGTAGCTATACGGTGATTAAGTGGAATGGTCTCGACCGTGATATCAGTAGTATCCAGTATCAATTCCGGTCCACCGGTATGTGTTGCAATAAACTCGATTGGGTACTGTAAAGTAGTGTCAGAGTATTTTAACTGAAGGTCGATGATCTCCTTTAATTCTGGCGGTCCAAATAATTTCAATGTCTTAACGCGCCCATTAAGGTGCATAGATGACAAAAGACCTACCAAACCCAGGTAATGATCGCCATGCAAGTGACTGATAAAAATATGATCGATACGACTCGCTTTTACATCAAAACGCAGCATCTGTTGTTGCGTGCCTTCGCCGCAATCAATCAAATATATACGTTCATTGATGTTTAGTACCTGTGCCGACGGGTTTCTGTTGTAGATTGGAGTTGCCGAACTGCTGCCAAGTATTGTTACCTCAAACTTCATATCGGGTAAACAACATGGGCTTTTATTTTGCTTCTTTCTTTAACTGTTTTTCTACTTCTTCCATGAAAACAAGGTCGATCGCTTCTTCGGTGGACGGAACAATAGAAAGTACGGAATCTAGCTGGGATATAGCGATCAAACGAGCAACGGCATCATTTAAGCCGGAAAGAATAAAAACACCGGATGCATTTTTGCATAAACGGTGGCCAACCAATAAGCTGCTCAAGCCCGATGAGTCAGCAAATTTTATCTGCGAAAGGTCCATGATGATATTTCTCTGCCCTTCAGTATTGATCAGAATCAATTCAGATTTTAGTTGCGGAGTTACCAACGAATTCAATTTGGATTCGTTCAACTTCAGCAAAACATATTTATCGTGCTTATCAACAGTAAATTTCATCTTGTGTTAATTATGCTACTAAGATATAATTTTTTTATATACAATAAAAAATTACAGAGTTGTTAAGGCTTTATTTATTGCGCCTTCTACCCTGTTTAAAACCGCGTCGTTCTCAGACTTAACAAAGTCTTCGCCTGTTATTTGTTCAAATAGTTCAATATAACGATCTGAAATAGAATTAACTATATCTTTAGTCATTGTCGGAATTACTTGTCCATCTTTACCCTGGAAACCGTTTTCGATCAACCATTTTCTTACAAATTCTTTTGATAGCTGCTTTTGTGCCTCATTATTTTTTTGACGCTCCTCATATCCTTCCTTGTAAAAATAGCGTGAAGAATCCGGCGTATGTATCTCGTCGATGAGGTAAATTGTACCATCAGCCTTCCCGAACTCGTATTTAGTATCCACCAGGATCAGGCCACGCTCTGCCGCAATTTCGGTACCGCGTTGATATAAAGCGTGGGTATATTTTTCTAATTGCGCATAGTCCTCTGCTGATACTATACCACGGGCCAGGATATCTTCTTTAGAAATATCCTCGTCATGACCAACAGATGCTTTAGTTGTAGGAGTAATAATTGGTGCAGGCAATTTGTCGTTTTCTTTCAATCCTTCTGGCAAACTAACTCCGCATACTTGTCTTCTGCCAGCACTATATTCACGCCATGCATGTCCGGCCAAATAACCGCGGATAACCATCTCAACTTTAAAAGGATCGCAAATGCGGCCAATGGTAACGCTTGGATCGGGAACAGAAACTACCCAATTAGGTACAATGTCACTGGTGCTATGCAAAAACTTGGCTGCAATCTGGTTCAAAACCTGTCCTTTATAAGGGATTGGCTCAGGCAACACCACATCAAAAGCTGAGATGCGGTCGGTAACCACCATTGCTAGGTATTTATTATCTATAGTATATACATCCCTAACTTTCCCTTTATAAAAGTTGGTTTGTTTTGGGAAATTAAAATGTGTCTCTTTTATAGCGTTCATTGTTGTTCAGATTTGAGACGTGAGATGTGAGATATGAGATTAAAAATCTCTTTGTCTCAATTCTCACATCTAATATCTCATATCTACGATTGTATATCCCCGTATGCCTCCAAAATGCGTTTCACCAGCTTGTGGCGCACTACGTCCTCTCCTGTCAGGTAGATCAGCTCAATACCTTTGATGTCTGTTAAGATCCTTAAAGCGGTATGTAAGCCTGACTGCTGTTTTTTCGGCAAGTCGATCTGTGTCACGTCGCCGGTTACTATAAACTTGGCAGATGGCCCCATACGTGTTAAAAACATCTTTAACTGCATGTCAGTAGCATTTTGCGCCTCGTCCAATATCACAAAGCAGTTATCCAACGTACGTCCGCGCATAAATGCTAAAGGTGCAATTTCTATGGTGCGGTTCTCCAGGTATACTTTTAGCTTTTCTGCAGGGATCATATCATCCAAGGCATCATATAATGGCCTCAGGTATGGATCGATCTTTTCCTTCAGGTCACCCGGCAAGAAACCGAGGTTCTCCCCTGCTTCAACCGCTGGTCGGGTCAGGATAATACGTTTGATCTCTTTGTTCTTTAAAGCACGAACTGCCAAAGCAACAGCAGTATAAGTTTTTCCGGTACCGGCCGGACCTATGGCAAACAGGATATCATTTTTATCAATACCCGTCACCATGCGTTTCTGATTGGCAGTTCTTGCTTTTACCAGTATGCCATTTGGGCCGAATACCAGAACTTCGCCTGTTGTAGATTTGTCGTTAGTCTGCTCAGGAGCCGCATTAGACACTGCCTTTGAACCCAATATTCTTTCCAGGTCGGTGATATTCAAGTTCTCGAATTTCTCGACATGATTGAGTAAATGTGTAAATTTCTCATCAAAAACCGCCAGTTCATGATCATCACCCAGCACTTTCAACTCGTTACCACGTGCAACTAATTTCAGCTTCGGGTACTGTTTTTTTATGATCTCGAAGTGGTCGTTATTAGGTCCCCACAGTACAGCAGGGTTAACATTATCTATAGATATTTTAAGTTCGTTCAACAGTAATGAATTTATAGTTGCAGAATTTTTTATGAATTAAAAATTGAATATTTGTAGCATCAAATGCTAGCACAAGATTAGCAATAAATATTTAAAAAATTAATGGCAATAATAACTTTAACTACTGATCTGGGCGACAAAGATATTTACCAGGCTGCACTTAAAGGAAGTATTTTAAAATTGTTGCCAACTGTTAATATTGTCGATATAACGCACAGCGTAGCTGCCTTTAATGTTCAGCAGGCTGCTTTTATTCTAAAGAACAGTTTCTATTATTTCCCCGAGCAAACTGTTCACCTGATAGGCATCGACACGGTTTATAATTCAGACACCAAGTACCTGGCTGTCAGTTATAAAAATCATTTTTTTGTTGGATCCGACAATGGCATTTTCTCGCTCATGTTTAATACTGAACCCGATGAAATAGTGGAGATAAATATCATGCAGGACCTTAAATTCCTGCATTTTCCTCTGGCGGACATTTTTGTAAAAGCAGCATGTCACCTTGCTGGCGGAGGTAAACTAATCGAGATCGGACTGCCGATCGCTGCCATGGAAAAGAAGATGAACCTGCAGCCGGTTGTGGAAAAAAACATGATAAAAGGCATGGTTATCTATATCGACTCATTCCAGAACGTGATTACCAATATTACCAAGGAGTTTTTTAATAAAGTTCAGCAAGGAAGACAATTTACTTTGTCCTTCAAACGCAATGAAACCATCAATCATTTAAGCTGGCATTATAACGAGGTGCCTGAAGGTGAAAAGCTATGCTTATTCGGAATTAGTGACCATTTGGAGATCGCCATAAACAAAGGCAATGCAAGCGGGTTATTAGGATTGAATTTAGGTGATAGTGTCATCATCAATTTTGAATAACTGGATATGAAAAAACTTTCCGGACTTTGCATTTTGTGTTTATTTCCTGTGTTTGTCTTTGCGCAAAAATCAAACTCCGATTCCTTGGCCTATCAACTGCAACGGGCTAAGATCAACCAAATGCTCGAAAACCGCCGCCAAAAGTTTGGTCAATATGACCAAAGCTTAAAAATGCATACCGGCATATTCGGCTTACAAACTAAAAAGGATATCCGCCGGTCAAATGATATTTTGATGGATATCGTAAAAACAGATGACGATATATTCCGCGAGCTTAAAATACTGATGGACTACCGGGTTTTTCAGCAACAACAAGCGCAAACGCATTCCACACAATCTGAAACTGCTACATTAGCCTACATGACCACAATCAACAAGCTGCGAGAGCAAATTGATCAGCTAAAACAGGAAGCAGAAAAAGAGAAAACCCATCAGACAAGCCAGTTACGTATATTAATCGGTGCTATAGTTCTCCTATTTTTGTCAATTTTATATTTACTGACGAGGAAACGGGCGTTTAAGGCGTAGTTTTGTAGCTTTTATAATCAGAAAATGGCAAGAGGAAGGAACAGTTTAAATAGTGGGAATAAGCAAAAAGTGGATCTTCCTAAGGCGAAAATCAATAGTCAAAGTTTAAAAAATGTAGTAAAGCTTTTAAGTTACGTAAAACCTTATCGTTTAAAATTCGCTGCTGCATTATTTTTCCTCATATTATCTGGTCTTACAGGTTTAATATTCCCTAAACTTTTAAGCGGATTGATCACTATTTCCAACGGCAAGCCGACTTATGGTTTTCTGCCCGGCAGTCTCGGTAAAATCGGACTATTGGCTTTTGAAATATTATTCGTTCAGGCTATTGTTTCCTATTTCAGAGTATTATGGTTTGTACAGGTAGCAGAAAAATCACTGGCAAATATTCGCCGTGATACCTACTTCAAGCTTATTACTCTTCCAATGGATTTCTTTGCCAACCGCAGGGTTGGAGAATTAAACAGCCGCATATCAGCCGATCTTTCTCAAATACAAGATGCGATTACAACCACTTTTGCCGAAATGATAAGGCAGTCAATACTTTTGATAGGTGGTATCACATTGTTGGTTATTGCTTCGCCAATGCTTACGTTGGTTTTATTGGCAATGGTTCCGGTTATAATAATCATAGCAATAGTTTTTGGCCGCTTTATAAGAAAATTGTCAAGACAAGCCCAGGATAAGCTAGCTGAGTCTAACACTGTTGTCGAAGAAACGCTACAAGGGATCGCTAATGTAAAAGCATTTGTTAATGAGGCTTTTGAAGCAGGGCGTTATAATGGCAATTTACAGGACGTCGTAAAATTAGCAGTAAAGGGTGCCAAATTCCGAGGCTTATTTGCAGCGTTTATCGTGTTCTGCATTTTTGGAGCAATAGTCGGTATTATTTGGGTGGGTTCTATCATGGTAAGTAATCACACTCAGGGATTTGACATCGGCAAATTAACAGAGTTCGTAATTTACGGTGCTTTTGTTGCTGCTGCAATGGGCAGTTTTCCAGACAATTACGCAAATCTTCAGAAGGCGGTTGGTGCCAGTGAACGTGTGTTGGAAATATTAGCTGAAACAAGCGAAGATGTTTCTATCGATCACACTGAAAATGAGATCAAACAAAAAATTGATGGTAATATCGCCTTCGATGATGTTAATTTTCATTATCCGTCTCGTCCTGAAATTGAGGTATTAAAAGGCGTATCTTTTGAAGCGCAGACCGGGCAAAAGATAGCGATTGTCGGGCCAAGTGGTTCTGGCAAGTCGACTATGGCTTCTTTAATATTGCAATTCTATCATCCGCAAAGTGGAACAATTCTGTTCGATGATAAACCATCGGATGGATATAGCTTGACGGATATCCGCAATCAGGTAGCAATAGTGCCACAGGATGTAATGCTGTTTGGCGGTACTATACAGGAAAACATCGCTTATGGTAAACTGAACGCTTCCAAAGAAGATATCATCAAAGCAGCACAGCGTGCCAATGCGCATCAGTTTATTATGTCATTTCCCGAAGGGTATGAAACCATTGTTGGTGAGCGCGGCGTAAAGCTTTCAGGCGGACAAAGGCAGCGTATTGCTATAGCACGGGCTTTGTTAAAGAACCCTTCAATCTTAATTTTAGATGAAGCTACTTCTTCCCTCGACTCTGAGTCAGAACGTTTGGTGCAGGAAGCTTTGGAAGAACTAATGAAGAACCGTACTTCTATTATTATAGCCCATCGCCTGTCTACCATCCGTGAGGCCGATAAGATCATCGTCCTTGAAAAAGGGAAAGTGATTGAAAGCGGAAGTCATGAAGAACTGATGGGCAACGGAAACGGCCTGTACCGTTACCTGAGCCAGTTGCAGTTTGAAGCACAATAAGTTTTACGTTCGACGTAATACGTTGTACGTTTAAATCACCTCAATAAATAGTAATTTGCAAATCAAAAACGTAGTACTTAAAACGTATCACGTATAAACTAACAAATGAAATTAACCATACACGGCGCGGCCCGGCAGGTGACAGGAAGTATGCACCTGCTCGAGGTTGACCAATATAAAATATTGATAGATTGTGGGCTCGATTATGAGAAAGACCGCAGCGTTCAATCGCACGAAAATTTTCCTTTCGACCCAGCGGAAATTGATCTGGTTGTTCTTACCCACGCACATATAGATCATTCTGGTAACCTGCCCACGCTAATCAGAATGGGTTTTGATGGGCAGATATTATGTACCCCAGCTACCGCTGACCTGACTGAATTATTGCTGCTTGACTCAGTGAATATATTCATGGGTAAGATCAATAAAAGCCGCAAACATAACCGTAAAAAACATCACCACCCTGCGCAGCAGCCCCTGTATCTTCAAAAGCATGTGATGGATACTGTGGAACGTGTGGTAACCATTGGCTTCAACCGTTCATTTCGCATTAATGGTAATATAGAACTGACATTTATCCCCGTTGGCCACTTATTAGGTGCCGCTGCTGCTATATTTAAAATAAATGACCATGGCCAAGAAAAAACGATAGCCTTTACAGGCGATATAGGCCGTAAGAACTACCCCGTGCTAGATGATCCACAGGATTTACCTCAAGTAGATTACCTGGTGACAGAATCAACTTATGGAGGTCGTATGCATACAAAAGATAAAACTGTCGAACAGGCGCTGGTAGAAACCATTGAAAAGGCCTGTATAAAAGAACAGGGTCGATTGATCATTCCGGCATTTAGTATTGGTCGTACCCAATCGCTGGTTTATTCACTGAATAAAATCTTCACCAAGGGGCTTTTGCCGCCCGTTAAGGTATTTGTAGACAGTCCGATGGCTGTAGCTGCCACCGAGATATTCCGTAAGCACCACAGCCTTGTAAATGAAGAAGCCCGGGAGTTTTATCAAACCAAAGGCGATGAATTTGAATTTGATAACCTGGTTTACATAGAAAGCTTGCAGGACAGCCGGCAGGTATCTAATTACTTTGAACCATGTATTATCATCTCATCTGCAGGCATGTTGGAAGGTGGCCGTATCCAAGATCACTTGTATGAGAATATCCAGAATTATTATTGCACCATCCTGTTTATTGGATACTGCGCAAAAGGTACTTTAGGGCATCGCCTGCTTCGTGGTGACCCTATCGTTCATATTAAGGACCGGGAACTATCTGTGTATGCCACCATCAAACAAACCGACGTTTTAAGCGCCCATGGCGACCATGATGACCTTATGAATGTTGCCCGCCAGCAGGATAAGGATAAATTGAGAACCATATTCCTGGTACATGGTGAAGAAGCCAGCATGCAAGCATTAGCGGAAGCTTTGGAAGAAGAAGGGTTTCCGGTGTCTATTCCGGAGAAGGACGTGACGTATACTCTTTAATTTATTTGCTAAATTTTGTAACTTAGTAATGTTAGCCTTTAAAATCTTATTACATGGTAACAGAAGCGGAGCTACAGGAAAAATACGCTCAATTCGATACAGAATCCTTACTTGAAATAGCTACAAATAAATACGGCTTCACAGAACTAGCCAATTCAGTAGCTTTAAAAGAACTTAAAAAAAGAAAAGTACCAGATCAGGAAATTAGAGATTACAAACCTGTTGTAGTAAATAAGATAGATCCTTTGACCCGGCAAAATTGTCTTATTGATTTAAATATCTTTTACAAAGTGTTTTTCTATTTTGTTTTTATTCCAGCACTTAGGCGTTATATCAGTTATAATTATAGTCCAAAAGGTTATCTACTAAAACTTCATCAATCTTATTATTACTCCGTTATAGGTTTCTGTTTTTGCGTTTTGTCATTTGCAATAATGGAGTATTCAGGTATTAATATCTTTATGTTATGGTGCTTGGGGTTCATTCCTGCTTATGTTTTCGACATTAGCTTTAATAAAGACAGGCAGATAAGAAAACTGCAGGAAGCTTTGGATAAGGATGAGTTACCTTTTGGGTACAAATTCTAAACAAAAGACAAACCAAACTGACCAGGTTTATATTGTGGGGAAGAAGGGACTCGAATACCCACGCCTCGCGGCATCAGGCATAAGTATAGTATGGTCAGGACTGTTTTAAATTTCCCTCAACTTACGAATTTCCTCAAGTGCTATTACATCTAACTGATCTTTAGGTCGATTAACCTGTTTCTTATTTTCGATTAATTGATTAATGTGTAAAAAAGGGATGTTTATACCTTCAATATCCGCTACCGATGCCATTTGCAAACATTCATCAAAAGTATATCCTTCGAGACCTTTCATATCAATCAATATATCAAGGCGCATGTTATTATTTAAATGAAAATCTGTCCACCCAGGTACAAATTGCATATATTCCAGCATAGGAAAGTCGCCCATGCTGCAGGCTGCAAAAGCTTTACGAAGGTATCTCCTGTTAGTTAGTTCGTCTTTTATCCAGATATCCAAATCTCCGGTAAATCGTTGATAACCATGCAAGTTGATAGCATAGCCGCCAACCAGAATATATTGTACATTATTTTCCTGAAGAGCTCTCCAAAAATTTAAAATCTCCTCATCAAATACATCCACAATTATTTGTTAATAAAGGGTTTATGAGTGATGGTTGCTTTACTCATGGTTTGTTGAATTTTATATAGCCGGGTAGCCATCTCAAAGCGCTCTTTGTAGCTTCTTTTTAACCCTTCTTTCAAAAGGTCAAGTTCAGCGCTGTCAAATTCTTGCTTTTGTTTGTCCATGATATTATATCAAATTTAAGCAAAAGCTATTACATAACAAACAAAAAACCCAGTCAAACTGACCGGGTTTAAAATCATTCGAAAGAAGGCATTAACCCTTATTTCTTAAAATGTCCTATTATCAAGCTAGCCAACTCTACCCCTATTCTTTCCTGGGCTTCGTTGGTAGCTGCACCGATATGCGGCGTTAATGATATTTTAGGGTGTTTCAATATTTCTTCGCGCGGGGTTGGTTCATTGTCAAATACATCCAACGCAGCAAATGAAACCTGGCCGCTGTTTAAGGCATCGATCAATGCTAGTTCATCGATCAAACCACCGCGAGATATATTTACAAGACCTACTCCTTTTTTAGTCTGAGCCAATTCAGCAGCGCCAAATAAAGCTTTATCTACAAATGGTGTATGCAGTGTGATGAAATCAGACTGAGCAATTATTTCTTCTAATGAAGCGATGGTAACTTTTGCACTAACTGCAATACCTCCACCCAATACAAGCTCTAATTCAGGATTGAATGGATACAGGTCATATGCCAGCACATCCATTCCAACACCGATAGCGATTTTAGCCACCTCGCGACCAATACGGCCAAAGCCTACGATACCTAAAGTTTTACCGCGAAGCTCAATACCTTTTGCATAAGCTTTTTTCAGGTCGTTGAATTTAGTATTGCCTTCAACAGGCATTTTACGGTTACTGTCAGGTAAAAAGCGAACGCAGCCAAATAATTGGCCAAACACTAATTCAGCAACAGATAAGGATGAAGATGCAGGGGTGTTATACACGCCAACGCCTTTTTCTTTAGCATAGTCTACATCAATGTTATCTACACCTACTCCGCCACGACCGATCAGTTTCAGGTTAGGGCATGCGTCGATCAACGCTTTGCGCACTTTAGTAGCGCTGCGTACAGTTATGGCATCATAAGCCTGCAGTTTGACAGGCAATTCATCCTGTGGTATATTATTCGTATCTACTTCAAATCCGGCATCTTCCAGCATTTTTTTGCCTATCGGATCGATACCATCGTTAGCTAATATTTTGATCATCTTTTTAGTCATTTGTCATTATGTCATTGGTCATTGGTCTCAATCAAAAATGACCAATGACTGATGGCCAGTAAACTATTTATTCTTCTCCTGGAATTCCTGCATAGCGTCTATCAGCACGTGAACGCTGGTAATTGGCAATGCATTGTAAATTGATGCTCTGAAACCACCTACGCTTCTATGGCCCTTGATGCCCACAATACCTTTCTCTTCGCAATATTTCAGGAATGGTTTTTCGTGCTCCGGATTTTCCATCACAAAGCAAACATTCATGTGCGAACGATCTTCAGGAACTGCAACTGCCTTAAATAATGGGTTGCGGTCAATTTCAGTATATAACGCTTTAGCTTTAGCCTCATTTTCTTTTTGTATCGCTTCAACACCGCCTTTTGATTTTAACCAGCGCAGTGTCAGCATCGATACTAAAATCGCGAAGCATGGAGGCGTATTGTACATTGAACCGCCTTCAATTTGTACCTGATAGTTGAACATTGCAGGTATCTTACGACCTGTTTGGCCTAATATCGAGTCTTTTACAATAACCAATGTAACACCCGCAGGGCCCATATTCTTTTGTGCACCGGCGTAGATCAGACCAAAATCAGCCACATTTACTTTACGGCTAAAAATATCTGAAGACATATCGCAAACTACAGGAACAGGTGATTTAATGAACTCCTGTAACTGTGTACCGTAGATAGTATTGTTTGACGTGATGTGAAAATAAGCAGCATCAGCAGGTATAGTAAAATCTTTAGGGATATAGGTGTAGTTGCTTTCTTTAGAAGACGCTACCACAACAGTTTCGCCAAAGAATTTTGCTTCTTTGATGGCTTTGCTCGCCCACACACCTGAATCCAGGTAAGCAGCTTTGCCGCCTTCAGGCAATAGGTTGTATGGAGCTAATGCGAACTGTGTGCTCGCACCTCCCTGTAAAAATAATACCGAGTAACCTTCGGGAACTTCAAAAAGTTCTTTCACCAGTTTAACAGCCTCATCAAGCACAGCTTCGAATTCAGGCGAACGGTGCGATATCTCTAATATAGACAATCCTGTTCCGTTGAATTCTAACACTGCCTCTGCGGCTTGTTTAAATACCTCATGCGGTAAAATGCCTGGTCCGGCACCGAAATTGTGTTTCATATTATTTTTTTGATTTAAAATAAACTAATGGCATAATTGCCAACTTTATATTTGGTTCGGCCAAAGTTAAACAATTTGATAATGTTAGCAGAGAATATTTGCAATATTTTTATCATAATTATCTATCAGACAAATGCCTTAAATTGGTATAATATTAAAAAATCAATTTTAACCCAGTATTAAGTGGCTTAATTATGATAGTGGTAATTTAAAAGGGATTTTTTAAATTTTTGATAGCTTGTAGCTGATCCGCAGCTGAGAAAACCGAGTTACCTGCGACAAAAACATTTGCACCAGCTTCAATCAATTGTTTCACATTTTGCTCTCCTACACCGCCATCTACCTCAATGTAAAGGTTTGGATTACGTGTTGCGCTTAGAGCTTTCAGATCATGCAGTTTTTTATAGGTGTTTTGAATGAACTTTTGCCCCCCAAAGCCGGGGTTAACTGACATGATCAATACAAGGTCAAGGTCTTCAATAATATCGTCCAAAAATGCAACAGGTGTATGTGGATTTAATGCAACACCTGCACGGCAACCTGCTTCTTTGATGCCCTGTACAGTACGGTGTAAATGCGTACAAGCTTCGAAATGAACCGTAATGCTATATGCTCCTTTTTCTGCAAACTCTTTAATGTACCGATCCGGATCGACGATCATCAGGTGCACATCCAACGGTTTGGTAGCATGCTTCTTCACAGCCTCCATCACCGGGAAACCGAAAGATATATTAGGCACAAAAACGCCATCCATCACATCCACATGTATCCAGTCCGCTTCACTCCTGTTCAGCATTTCAATATCGCGCTGAAGGTTGCCAAAATCAGATGCTAATATAGAAGGTGCTATAAGGTGATTCATGGGTCGAAGTTAGTGATTAGTGATCAGTTAATCAGCGATTGGGTATATAGAAATTTTAAATTTTTGACTTTCACCAATCAATCCTAGTCACCGATTAACTGGTTAACTGATCACCGACACTCAATCATAATTTTGAAGGAGATCGTAATACTTCTTCATTAGTACTAAATCATAATCGACAAGAGAGTTATAAGCTTCAGAAACAAGCTCATTGAGGATGGGTATAGCGATATGAGCGCTGTTGCTTGATATCGATTCTGTTTGTTGGATCAATTGCTTGACGCGCATGATCTCGTACAGTAACAATTTAGTCAGATCCTCTTCACCGTTGGATAAAGAAATACCTTGCCCATTAAGCAAACTTAAAGACTCAACGTTAATGGAATTCACGTTATTCGGATCTGGTAAAGGATAAATGCGCATATTATTAACTTAAGTTAAAAAACATTTCAATTGTTTTCAAAAAGTGAAAAAAAATTTCATAAAAAAAGCCCCCGGTTCCGGAGGCTTCTATAATAAGTTGATTTTTAAATTATTGTGCTTTTTCTGGCTTCGGCAATAAAACTTTTCTTGATAGCTTTAATTTGCCTTGTTTATCGATGTCGAGTAATTTAACTCTTACTTCGTCACCTACCTTAAAGATACCATCCATTGTTTCGAAACGTTTGTGGTCGATTTCCGAAATGTGAAGCAAACCATCTTTACCTGGCATGATCTCAACGAATGCACCGAAAGGCATGATAGATTTTACTTTACCTTCATAAATTTCACCTACTTCAGGTCTTGCTGCTATAGCTTTGATCCGCCCTACAGCGGCATCGATTGAAGCTTTGTCTGCAGCAAATATCTGAACAATACCCTGGTTGTCTTTTTCCTCGATCGAAATGGTAGCTCCTGTTTCACGCTGCATTTCCTGGATGATCTTACCACCCGGACCTATAACAGCACCAATATATTCCTTATCGATTCTGATAGTCACAATACGTGGTGCATGTGGTTTGTAATCCTCACGCGGCTCGCTCAGTGTCTTTTTGATCTCGTTCAGGATATGTAAACGACCATCTTTTGCCTGATCTAAAGCTTTTGTTAATACTTCGTATGATAAACCATTGATCTTCAAGTCCATTTGACAAGCAACGATGCCATTTTCGGTACCAGTTACCTTAAAGTCCATATCACCCAAATGATCTTCGTCACCTAAAATGTCAGACAGGATCGCATATTTGGTTCCCATTTCATTGGTGATCAAACCCATAGCGATACCGGTCACCGGAGCTTTGATCTTCACACCTGCATCCATTAGCGCCAATGTACCGGCACATACAGTAGCCATTGATGACGATCCGTTTGATTCCAAAATATCGGATACTACACGTATAGTGTATGGGTTCTCGTCGTCAGATGGCAATACCTGCTTTAATGAACGCATGGCCAGGTTACCGTGGCCTATTTCGCGGCGGCCCGCTCCTCTATTCGGGCGAACCTCACCAGTTGAGAAACCCGGGAAGTTATAATGAAGCAAGAACTTCTGATAACCATTAATAAACGCTCCATCGATCATTTGCTCATCATCCTTGGCGCCCAAAGTAACTGTCGTTAATGATTGGGTTTCGCCGCGGGTAAATATAGCTGAGCCGTGCGCCGAAGGAAGATAACTTACTTCGCTCCATATAGGGCGTATTTGTGTAGTTGTACGACCATCTAAACGTTTACCTTCATCTAATACCAGGTTACGGATAGCATCATATTCTACATCGTGGTAGTATTTTTTAGCAAGAAACTTGGTTACATCATCTATCTCACCTAAAGTTTCAATATAGGTATCGCGGACTTCTTTAAATTTAGCAGCACGCTCATCTTTTGCAGAAGCAGAAGAGGCAATAGCATACACTTGCTCATAAGTAGCAGCGTAAATCGCTTTTTTCAGTTCTTCGTTATGATTTTCGTGGCTGTAAACACGTTTTTCGGTTCTACCAACTGCAACAGTTAATTCTCTTTGAATTAAGCACTGTATTTTGATAGCTTCATGAGCAAATTTGATAGCCTCGATCATCTCAGTTTCCTGGATCTCTTTAGCCTCGCCTTCAACCATGTTTATATCAAACTCGGAACCAGCTACAATAAATTCAAGTGTAGCAGCTTCTAATTGACTTAATGTTGGATTGATCACTAATTTTCCATCAATTTTAGCCACACGCACTTCTGAAATAGGGCCGTTAAAAGGAATATCAGAAACAGCAATGGCTGCTGATGCTGCTAAACCAGCAAGGCAGTCGGGCATAATGTCTTTATCGGCAGAGATCAAAGAGATCATCACTTGTGTATCTGCGTGGTAATCTTCTGGGAATAATGGACGCAAAGCACGGTCAACCAAACGAGAGATCAATACCTCATAGTCTGATAATCTTGCTTCACGGCGTAAAAAACCACCGGGGATACGGCCTGTTGCAGCGTATTTCTCCTGGTAATCAACTGATAAGGGTAGAAAATCAACTCCTTCTTTTGCCTCGGGCGAAGAAACGACAGTAGCCAATAACATCGTATCTCCCATTTTCACTACTACAGACCCATCAGCCTGTTTGGCCAGCTTTCCGGTTTCGATCTCAATGGTGCGTCCGTCACCCAGGTCGATAACCTTTTTAATTACATTTAAACTCATCTTGTTTTTGTTGTGGTGTGTTTTTCATCTTCAGAACACACCGGTTTTTATTTTGTAAAATAATTGTTTGCAAAAGTAAAAAAGCCATCCGAATTGGGATGGCTTTTTAAGAAATTCCGGAAAGATTTATTTGATAATATCACGCAGCTGTAAAGCCTTGATGATAGCACGGTATCTTTCAATGTCTTTTTTATACAGGTAAGCCAGCAATGCACGGCGTTTACCTACTAATTTTTGAAGCGAAAGCTGGGTTGAAAAATCCTTTTTGTTGGTTTTCAAATGTCCGGTCAAATGTGCGATACGCGTGGTGAATAAAGCTACCTGACCTTCTGCCGATCCTGTATCGGTGGCGCTTTTGCCATGTTTTGCAAAAATCTCTGTTTTTGCTTCTTTACTTAAATACATTACTTGAATAATATTAAAGCGTTAATACTTTTGTTAATTGAGGTGCAAAGGTAATGTTTGTTACTTATATATGCAATAGATGCAGGTTTATTTTCCCACCCAGCTTTTATAAATAGTGACTTGCGATTTATCGGGATTAGCCATCGGTGTTATTTTAAAACTTTTTTCATGTTTTTGCCCTAATATTATAGCAACGCTTTGTTTAATCCCATCCTTCTCTGTTTCAATATTTAAGGTATCTCCCTCCTTCTTGCCTTCCATCGCTTTCTTAAATACATCCGGTGATGCAGGAGCGCCGTCAATTGTCAACACTTTAGTACGACTACGGATGCCTTTATTCCAAGCGGGTGATTGATAGTCTACATTGAAGATTCGCATCGTATCACGTTGCATCCGCATATTAAGGCCAGTCCATGTAGTGGTTGTAGTGGTTGTAGTGGTATCGATGTTTAACCCGCCGTAGGCAAAATATTTAGGATAGTCGGGCGGTTTAACTGTAGATGCATACTCAAATAATTCAGGCAATGGTTTACCTGCCATTTTTTCGCATTCTATTCTGAATTCGTTTTCGGTAAAGCCACGTTTCAATTGCTTGTAATATTTATTGTAAAGTAAGCGCATTACATCATCCAGAGTTTTTTTATTTTGTGTGGCATGCCGTATACTAAAATCAAGCATAAGGCCAAGTATGGGCCCTTTATCATAATAGGAAATGGTTTTATTGAAATCGTCGCTTACACGTCCGTTTGGACCATCATCCCATGTGTAGTAACTGGCCTGGGTAGCCGACTGATATAAATGCCCGGGTTTATTCTCATAATTTTTCAGGTTGGTTTGAAAATCGGCAAACATATCTTCGGGTGTCATGAGCCCTGCGCGCCGTGTAATCAGGTATTCATAGTAAACAGTGAAACCTTCGCTTACCCAAAGCATGTCGGTATGATTTTCTTTTGAATAATCAAAAGGGCCAAGCTCTATCGGTCTGATCCGCTTTACATTATAATTGTGAAAATATTCGTGTGCTATAAAATTATACAACTTCTTGCGGGCATCAGGAGTATTGAATCCTTCGCCCCCGCTAAAACTTAAGGATGATGAATTTAAATGCTCAATACCACCACCACCTGCACCGATAGAAAGAAAGGTATAATGAGTGTATGGAACATCGCCGATTATGTCACTGCCTGTTTCTACTATTTTTTTAAGATCGTCCATAAAGTCTTGCCTGTCAAATTCAGGAAGCTTATATCCAATAAAATTATGCGGCTTATTTTTAACGGTAAATGGCGGCAGAACTTCGAGCTCGCCCATTAAAAACGGACTGTCATATAATACATCGAAATCATTTGCTTTAAATGTATGATACTTGCCCGGTACGGTATCCAGACCCGTTGCAACCAAGTTACTCCACTTACTGTACGGCTTCATTTGTACAGTGACAGGGTGTCGCAATTCCTGATCAAGGTACATGAATAAGCCACCAGGAGTAATATAGCCACGCGTTTCATCGAGGTATATATTCCCAACAAACGGCACAGTTGCTTTAACGTCATAACTTATTTTGACAGGTTTATTATTGCTATAAACACGCCATGTAGTTTTTGAAGGTTGCTCCCACTTCACAGCTGTGCCCTTGTTATCTACAACTGAAAAGTTTTGTACTGCACCGGCAAAATTAATTATCTGGTAATAACCGGGTGTCCATACACACATTTTGTAATCAAGTGCTTTACCCGGGCTGGTGCTGGTAAGTTCTACATGGTATAGGTGCTCTGCTGCTTTCTCCATGCTTACGGAGTATCGCATGTTCACCGTTTTTTGCTGCCCAAAACAAATTGAAGAAAACAAACAAATTGCCAGCAACGGTGCGTATAGTTTTTTCATTGAAATAGTGGTTTTTCCTAAGTTAATAAACAAATTATTATTGCACAAAATCCCGCCTGTCGACCGCTCTTTACGTTACGGATTATTTTTATTCGGGTAATCTAACTAACTTTCCAACTTTACAAGATTCCAACAACCAATGGAAACCCAGAAATATGCCAACTTCGAAACTGAATTCCGCGTCCGCCCTGATGATATCGATATGTTTCAGCACGTGCATAACAGTAAATACTTTGATTATGTGCTGGCTGCCCGCTACGACCAGATGGAACGCTGTTATGGTATGGCTATGGAGAAATTTATGGAGCGCGGCTTTGGTTGGGTAGTTCGCACAGCCCATGTTGATTATAAACGCGCCTTAACTATGGGCGATTATTTCATAGTAAAAACAGGCATCGACAGCATTGATGATAAAGGTTGTCGTGTTAAGTTCTCAATCATTAATAAAGCAACAGGCAAAGTTTGTTGTGACGGCTGGTTTGATTACACCATGATCGATATGCAAAACGGCCGGTCAGCTAAAATCCCGCAGGATATTATTGAGCATTATTTGATTTGATTTCGGAATTAATGTCTGATATTTCCTTCAATCAATTCGCCATAAAACTCGCCTACATTCATTCCTGCCGCTCTCACCTGCTGAGGTATAAGGCTATTAGCCGATTGCCCTGGCGTGGTATTGATCTCAATAAAATAAAATTCCTCGTTTCCTTCCAGTAAAATAAAATCGATGCGCACCATACCCTTACAGTTCAAACGCAGATACACTTCGGTTACTATTTCCGCGATCTTTTCGTTTTGCTCTGGTGTGAGGTTGCCTGGAGTGATTTCCTGGGTTACGCCGGGCGTATACTTGGCCTCGTAATCAAAAAACTCTTTTGAGCTCTTTATCTCGGTAGCCGGTAAAACCTTTATCTTTCCGTGCAGGCGGGCTATGCCTATGCTAAATTCGCGGCCTTTGATAAATTCCTCAACGAGTATCTGATCATCTTCAGTAAAGGCTCTTTCAAAAGCGTCATGCAATCCGGCAGCATTTTGTACTTTGCTCATTCCTACGCTGCTGCCACCATTATTGGGTTTTACAAATAGCGGGAACTTTAGCTTAGCGGCCACAGCTGATATATCATGTATACCACTTTTGAATATCTGTACCGACTTGGCAATGTTTAATCCATGAATACCATTTACAATAGCTTTGGTATAAGCCTTGTTCATGGTAATGGCTGAGGTGGTAGCATCGCAGGTATTATAAGGTATACCCAGCATATCCAGGTATCCTTGTACTTTACCATCTTCGCCCGGCGTGCCGTGTATGGTGATGAAGGCAAAATCAAACTTTATCTTTTGACCATCCACCATGATAGTAAAATCATTTTTGTCGACAGCAATATTTCCCTTATCTGAAGCACAAAACCAACTATCGCGATTGATAAAAATGGTGTATACGTTATATTTTTCAGCATTCAGATTAGCTGCGATATTCTTTGCGCTGTTTACAGATACTTCGTATTCCCCGGTAAATCCTCCGGCTAAAAGGGCTATATTTTTACGTGACATTGTGGTCAAATTTGGATTTCGAAATTAATGATAAAGTATGCGCAATCTAAATATTATATTTTTTTAATCGTTGTTATGCCGATTTTATTATCCCATAAATGAACAATATTTTATACGTATATTTAACAAAATAGCGTTAACCATTTGATCCGCTTTGATGTATAAATCCGAAAATCAGCGTTCCGAATTTCGAAATAATAATCTATGTTTGATAGCTGGATCAAAGCACAACCCTGATAAATCAAATGAGCAAATTTACAGCTTACTTAAAAACCAAATCATTCCGGAATACCATTATAGCAGCCATTCTTGTCACTATTGCTATTGTTTTGATAGCCTTTTATAGTCTTGGTTACTATACACGTCATGGCTCAGGAATATTGGTTCCAAGGGTTATGAATATGCCGATAGATAAAGCGCTCAGCACACTGAAAGATCAGGGTTTTGGTGTAAGTATTGATTCAGTATATGTCCTGGATCAGCCAGCAGGCACCGTGATTGAGCAGGACCCTGATGCAGGAACGAATGTAAAAGACGGTCGTATGATCTACCTGAAAATTGTAAAAAATCAAGCACCTCCTGTGTCCCTACCAGATATTATAGATGCACCTTATATATCCGCCGAAGCTACACTTTCCAATTATGGCTTAAAGATCGGTGATACTACCTTTGCACCTGACATTGCCCGCAACCACGTGCTTCAGGTAAAATTTGCCGGACAGGTTATAGCTGCGGGGACTAAAATACCTAAAGGCTCAAAAGTAGATTTAGTATTAGGTGATGGCTCGGGTGCAAGCGAAGTAGAAATACCTGACCTTGTTAACCAGGACCTGGACGCTGCAAGATTCGTACTGAAGAATAGCGGATTGGCTTTAGGTATCGTCACTTTCCAGGGCACTATTACCGACTCAACCAACCTCGTTATCGTATCACAAACTCCGGCTAAAACAGATTCCGTAACCAAAGTAAGCAACGGCACCCGCATTAACGTTACCGTGTCGCAGGGCAAAAAAACACCATGACAGATATCGATGCTAAAGAAGTGTTTGCCCGCCTGCAAAATGGCGAGCATTTGAACCTGCTTGATGTGCGCGGAGAGATGGAATACCACACCTTTAACATCGGCGGCTTAAACATTCCTCTCCCCGATCTGCTTGAAAATATAGACGACCTGGAATGGAATAAAGACGACGAGATCATCGTTATCTGCAAGGTTGGTTTGCGAAGTGCAACAGCCAAATCAATTTTAGAGTTGAAAGGTTATAAAAATATCAGAAATTTGACCGGCGGTTTGATCGCCTGGCAAAAAAATCAACAAAAATAATTTACCATTAAATACCAAATGGAAGAGCAAAAGAAATCAGGTTCTGTTAAAAAGTATATTATCGCTTTCGTTGTGATTATTATTCTCGCATTAGGAGGCACAGGCTTTTTTTATTACTTAAAATATTTCGGCGCCAATGTGACCGACAAACAGGAATATCTTTATATCCACACAGGAGCTACTTACCAGGATGTATATAAAACAATCCGAGATGAAGGTATTGTGAAAGACTCGACAAGCTTTAACTGGGCTGCTCAAAATATGCATTATACCACCCGTGTTAAACCGGGCAGGTATCACTTATTAAACGGCATGAGCAACCGCAGACTGATCAACATGCTGGCCTCGGGTGCGCAGGACCCGGTTACTCTTAATTTTCATAATCTGAGATTGAAAGAGGAGTTTGCAGGCTTTGTATCTAAAAAGATTGAGCCCGATTCAACTTCTATTATCCGTTTAATTGATTCAACTGACTACCTTAAACAATACGGCTTTACGCCTGATAACGTGTATGCCATGTTCATTCCAAATACTTACCAGATATATTGGAACAGCACACCTGATAAGTTCTTCAAGCGGATGTATGCCAATTATGAAAAGTTCTGGACACCGGAGCGCAAGCAAAAGGCCGACGCGTTGGGCCTGTCTCCTATCCAGGTTTCCATTTTGGCTTCAATAACTGATGCAGAAGCTTTACACGATGATGAAATGCCAACCATTGCCGGTTTGTATCTGAACCGCCTTAAAAAAGGCATGAAGCTGGAATCAGACCCCACAGTGATATTCGCCAAGCACGACTTTACCATTAAGCGCGTACTAAATAGAGACCTCTTATTCGATTCACCTTATAACACCTATGAACATACAGGTCTGCCTCCGGGCCCGATAATGATGCCATCAGTAAATGCATTAAACTCGGTGCTGAATTACAAAAAGACCGACTATATTTATATGTGTGCCAAAGCCGATTTTTCAGGCAACCATGCTTTTGCCACCACTATGGCTGACCATTTGGTGAATGCCCGCAAATTTCAGCAGGCCCTTAACGAACGTAACATTAAAAGGTAATGTTTGAACATACCACCAAAATACGCGTAAGGTACGGCGAAACCGATCAGATGGGCTACATGTATTATGGCAATTATGCTGAGTTTTACGAAGTGGGCCGTGTGGAAATGTTACGCAGTTTAGGAATGACTTACAGCGGCATGGAAGCCTCGGGTGTGATGATGCCGGTTTTGGAAATGCATTGCAAATACCTGAAACCAGCCTTATATGATGAAGAGATCAGCATAAAGGTGATCATGAATAAAATGCCTGGGGTTAAGATCCATTTCAGGTATGAGCTATATAATCCCGGTGGTGAAATGATCAATATTGGCGAAACTTTATTGGTTTTTGTAAACATGAAAACTAACCGGCCTTGCATGCCTCCGCAGGAATTTCTTGATAAGTTGAAGCCATTTTTTCAGTAGATTTGGCTTAGATGGAATGGTTACACCGCTTTTTACGACGGTTTGTTTTCTACAGGTATTTGGTTGAGTGCACCAAGTATATTGCCTTTCCGGGGTTTAAACCCATCTCTTTTTACACAGTAGGTGTTTTCTTTTTTAATGAAATAAAGCAAGGTAAACTGGCCAACCAGGCTTCGTCGCTGGCTTATAATTTTATGCTGGCACTGTTCCCGGCTACGATCTTTTTATTCACACTGATCCCGTATGTGCCTATCAGGCATTTCCAGGATAATCTGGTAGATATGATGACCAGCATAATGCCTCGTAATGCCTACCTGGCTTTTCAGGATGCGATTAAGGAGATCATAACCCAAAAAAGTGGCGGCTTGACCTCCTTCGGTTTCCTGACCACCATGTTCTTTGCCACGAATGGCGTTAACAGGCTGATACAGGCGTTTAATAAGTCATCTTTAGTAAAAGAGAACCGGAGTTATGTTCACAGGCGTTGGGTAGCTTTAGTGCTCACTATCATGATCTGTAGCTCCATGTTCGTTGCAGTAGGTATTATGATTGCCGGGCACAAAATATTGATATTCCTGCAGCATCATTTTTATAGCAAGGCTCATGGCTGGTTTACAGCTATAGCTTTATTGAAATGGATCATTGTGATCGCTATATTCTTTGTCACGGTGTCTCTTTTATACCGCTACGGTCCGGCGCATAAACAGAAATGGAAATTCCTGAGTCCGGGCTCTGTTTTGGCAACAGGATTGGCAGTTTTTACCTCACTCGGATTCACCTTTTACATCAACAATTTCTCGTCATATAACAAGATCTATGGCTCTATCGGCACGCTCATCGTGATCATGATATGGCTGTATCTAAACTCGCTGATTATACTCATTGGCTTCGAACTTAACGCCAGTATAGAGCTTTGCAAGCGCAGTATCAAGATCGTTAAACCTAAGTTTAATACTTTTCGCACCGCAAAAACAGAGAAAACACATCATTAAAAATCTATCAATAAGGCACTTATCAATTTATTTAAAAAAACTTAACATCAAATTTGCCAATTCCACCCGGTTTTGTACTTTTGCCCCCGGAGAGTTGGCAGAGTGGTCGATTGCGGCAGTCTTGAAAACTGTTGAACTGTGAAAGGTTCCTGGGGTTCGAATCCCTAACTCTCCGCCAGATAAAATTAATGCCTCGCAGATGCGGGGCATTTTTGTTTTATAACTTTTGCAAATAAACCCAATTCACTCGAGCGAATAATCGAAAATATGTCAGAAATTTTGAATATGTTTTTGCAATATTGTAGCTAATCGTCTATCAATTAATAAATCAAACTGACGACATGAACCGGTTCCTTTTTGTCTCGTTATTGATGCTGGTTACGGCCTGTTCCTCACATTCAGCGCATAATTCTTATACTGAGACAAGTTTAGATACGGTAAGCGTAACAAATATTACCGGCAAAAAAATCGCAGACACCACATACATTCCAACTGGTTTTTATTTCCTTGTCCCGGAAAGTAAAGGAATCAATAAGCGGAAAGATAAATCAGAGACCGTTTATACAATCGCTTCCTCCCCTTTTGCGTCTGTAAAAAATATTGGCAAAGTAAAGCTTGAAACCGCACATCTCAAAAACAGAAACGATGCTGAACTATGTTTGACATTTGACAAAAAAGGAACTAAAGACCTGGAAGAAGGCACTGGAGACCCGATGCATCCGAAGATTGCCATAGTTATTGCAAACAAACTTTTGTATGTTGTTGAAAACACATCAAAAATTAAAACCGGCATAATGTGTATTGCGCTTATTGGTTATTCTGAGCAAGAAATGGAAACTATGCGTCGTTCTGTAGAAAATAAAAGATAAAGCTTCTCCCGTAAATCATCTGTAAGTGGATAGCCCCGGTAAAATTTTAATGACAGATAAGTTAATTCTCTCCATACTATCGTAAATTTGATAACATCATTAATCAATTAAAACACTCTGCCATGTTAAAGAAATATTATCGCTTAGCTTTTTTAGTTTTTAGTTTTTCACTACTGGTAAATCTGTCTGGCTTTGCCCAAACAGCAGCGTTATCAAAGGGAGATGCGGCGCCTGTATTTAATGCTCAGGCCAGCCTCGCGGGCAAGGAAATGGACTTTTCGTTAAAACAAGCCCTTGATAAAGGTCCGGTTGTGGTGTACTTCTACCCTTCTGCTTATACTGGCGGCTGTGATGCAGAAGCACATGCGTTCGCCGAGTCTAAGGACAAATTTACTGCGGCCGGAGCTACAATTATCGGCGTATCTGCAGATGATATTCAACGACTGAATGCATTTTCGTCCGATCCGCAGTACTGTGCAGGTAAGTTCGCTGTGGCATCAGACCCGGGAGGTAAAATTGCAAGTACATACGGTCTAACTATGGCAGCTGCAAAGTCTGGCATTAAAGACGTACGCGGCCAGGATCTTACACACGGCTTCATCCCACGCACTACTTTTGTCATCGGTAAGGAAGGCAAAGTTGTAGCGGTTTTTTCGTCACAAACCGATCATATCTCTCCCGCCGACCATGTTGCAAAATCCCTGGAGATTGTAAAAGGGTTATAATTCACGAGGGTAAGTTTAAAATATTAAAATACATACTTATGTATTAGCAGGGTCTCTTAAAAGGGGCCCTGCGTCGTTAATGTCCTTTCTCACACAAATATTACTTTTCAATGGCGACAAGTTTAATTAACTTGTACAGCGTAATTCTAAGCCCTTAATCCATCTAATTATAAACCCAATGAAAAGATTCAGTTACTTTCTGTTATTGTTAACCTGTTTATTCAGCACAAAATTATTCGCCCAGCAAGCACAGCCCGACAGCAATTATGTTGTCAGAGGTTTTGCAATTGCCGCTCCAAAGCCGAGTGGTTTGGATGAGTTTGTAAAATTCATCAATGAGGAACTGGCACCGCGTAAGATAAATACGCTGATACTTCGGGTTGATTTCAATTACAGTTATAAGAGTCATCCTGAGCTTCGGGATTCTGCATCATTAACCAAGGGTGATGTAAAAAAGATCGTGGAGGCTTGCAAGAAGAATAATATAGCAATCATTCCACAAGTTAACCTGCTAGGGCATCAGTCATGGGCGCATAAGTTGAACAAGCTATTGGAGAAATACCCGGAGTTTGATGAAACACCGTGGGTAAAAATGCCGGCCACTGCTGCCGAATACAAATGGCCAAATGCCGATAACCTGTATTGTAAAAGTTATTGCCCGCTTCATCCCGGAGTACATAAAGTCGTATTCGACCTAGTAGATGAGGTAATGGAGGTATTTGAGGCCAATGCATTCCACGCGGGCATGGACGAAGTATTTTACCTGGCGGATGATAAATGTCCCCGTTGTGGTGGCCGTGATAAAGCTGTGATCTTTGCCAATGAAGTGCAATTGATCCGTGACCATCTGGCAGAAAAAGGCAAGGAATTATGGATATGGGGAGACAGATTGATCGATGGTCGCGCAACCGGCATAGGTATGTGGGCAGCAAGTTATAATGATACTTATAGAGCCGTGGATATGATACCAAGGGACGTAGTGATCTGCGACTGGCAATATGACCGCGATAACCAAACCGCAGTGTATTTCGCGTTGAAAGGCCTACGCGTAGTAACCTGTGCCTGGAACCGGCCGGAGGTAGCTACGGCACAGGTGGAGGATCTTTATCGCTCACGCAAACTATCTGTTGCTCCAGTGCGCGGCCGTTTTTATGGTATTGCGGAAACCATATGGTCACCATCGGTACAATTTCTGAAAGAGTATTATAACAAGGACGCCTCTCAATCTAAACAAAATTCTCAAAGCAGTGCTTTCAGGGCGTTGTTTGACAAGATGGGAGAATTGGATCAAGTGGCGGTAGCGAAGTAAGTTTATTGTCATTTCGACGAACAAGCGTTGAAATTGTGAAGTGGAGTGAGGAGAAATCTTCTACGATTTGCACTGTTCGCTATGCAAATCGCAGAAGATTTCTCTTCGCGCCTGAGCCATTACCCCTTCTGCTCATCGAAATGACATGATGTGTTTTATTTGAAGCCTTTAGTTTACAAAAACCTCATCAACAAACACCCAGGATGGTTTTCCTTTTGCAGGATGCCATTCCGGCAATTTATAGATAGGTTTTGCTACGAATTTTATGCAAGTGATAGGTCCGCTTTCATGCAGATTGCAAACCAGTGGCTGTAAAATATCCGGATCACCTTTCTTTTGAAGTGCTGTAGTTATTGAACCAATAGGTTTTAAATGCTGCATATCCGTACCGCCCCATACCTGTACTTCGGTCGGCAAGAATATCTGGCTACCTATCATTTTCAGGCAGTTTAAGGTTAACGTATGTGGCTTCACCGGGTTCTTAAAATAGAGCATCAGCTCCATATCTTTTTGCGTACCCAGCCATTTATTGTTACCGAAGTTCATGCCACCCAAATCGCCATCGGTGAGTGTTTTAGCGCCATCAGCCTGGTAGCGTTCGTCCACCGGTTTGATTAAGGAGATACTATCAGCCGCGAACGTGTTTTTATAAAAAGTATAACTTACCACATCGCTGCCATACCAGCCCGCTTTATAAGCTTTGGCCTTGATAGTGGTGTTATCAGCAATCATGATACCCGGTTTATACAAGGCTGAATTGATACTATCAGGGTCTTTTCCATTGGTGGTATAACGTATATCAACTCCCTTAATAGGATTCGTAACAAGCAATTGTACCGGCTTGCTAAAAACAAACGTTGTATTTTTTACTTGTGGCGGAATAAGCTTCATCGGTTTATTATCAGCCTTAAAACCTTCTATAAGGGTTATTTTTCTATTGGAATTTTGGAAAGCCTGCAGCTCTTGTGCGCTCAGTCCGGTATTCCAAAGCACTACTTCATTTAAGCTTTTTAAAGACTTAAGCTGATCCAATGCCTGGGCATTTAACTTAGTTCCGGCAAGGGATATCGAGTGAAGGTATTTTAATGAAGACAAATCTTTTAAAGTATTCCCGGTAATATCCGAGAAGTTAAGATTTAATGTGCGAAGGTTTTCAAATTTGGCTATTGTTTTGAGATCACCATCCTTTATAGGCATTTTGTTCAGATCAAGGGATACCACCTGCTTTTTAATGCTGCTTAATTCATCCAGCACTTTAGTGTTATAAGTAGATTTATTGTAGATATTTACTGCCAGTGCCGGTGAACCATTTGCCAACGTATAAATAACACGATAGTTATTATTGAGTTTATTGACCTCTTTTTCATCCGCTGCTGCGAAATCATATTGTTCTTCAGATGCTTCAGCAGGTTTCAAAAATATGGCCGATGCTATGCGCAGTGAATCTGAAGCCGCGAGATCAGTTACTTTCTTTTTGAAATCAGCATTTGCTTTGATCCACTGGTAAAGCACATTCATTTCGGCCGCCGTCAGTTGTGGTTTTCCGGATGGTGGCATGTGCTTTTTCTCTTCCTCAGGTAAATGAATTCGTTCCAACAATAAACTTACCTGCGGCTGGCCGGGTATAAATAGTTTTCCCGACTTCCCTCCTTTTGAAATCGATTTTGGGTCGATCAGCATCAATCCTCCCTTTAACTTATCAGGATTATGGCAGGCAATGCATTTAGTTTCAAATATAGGCTGAACCACGTCGCGATAGACCAATGCCTGATCAATAGGTACTAATTGCCGGGAGTTCTTCATAACCGGTCCCAATACAAAATTATCACCGTGTGTAATATTAGCGCCGTAATGACCAGCGATCATCAGGAAACAAACCGTTGCAACTGCCCCCGATTGCGCTATGCGTGGTTTATACCATGACGCATTCCTTATCCAGTAAATAGCAGAAGATATCAATACAATACATACGCCAAACCACTTATGATATTGAACACTATTGCTATCGTATCCGGGTTCACGCGCAAGAAACAGTCCCATAACAGCTGTTGCTGCTGCCAATAAGGCTCCGGAAAGTAATAAAACGGTGGTGAATTCATCATAGAGTTTTTCGTTTGCAAATGCTGATCTGAAGCGAAAAAATTCCATCATCATAGCCAGGATCAGCAACACGATGGGAAAGTGCAGGATCATCGGATGAAGCCGACCCACCGGCTGCAGCCAAAGTGGTATTGCCAAACGATCTCCCGCAAGCAGTAAAACTAGAATGAAAATATTCAGCGCAAATAACAAATTACCTGCAACACCCTTGTAACTGTTTTTTATCATTTAACGGGCAGCAAATAATTAAACACGAGTAAATTTATAGGGATACACCTTGCCCGAGGCCCATTGCGCAACGTAAAGGTTCTCATCATTATCCACGCAAACGTCATGCGGGTTAAGGAATATCTTTTCGGCCTGCGCCATTGGCTGCAACACCCCATCCTTATAAACCGGTTCGGTACCTCCTAAATTGGAAATCACCTTGTTGTCTTTATCCAGGATAGTTGTAAAACCAGAGTTTTCTTTACCGAGATCAGGTGATCGCAGAACAGCTGCATACAAGTGGTCACCTTTTATAACCGGACGGCATACACAGGCTCCCGGCAACTTGATCACTTCCTGCAATTTGCCATCCATACTGAATCGTTTAAAGCAATTTCGGGTACGGTCGGTAACCAGTAAAGTTGGCGTAGCATTCCTGCGATCTATAACAATGCCATGGGCATTATCCAAATGCTCATCGCCATCACCACGACCACCGAAGTAGTTTTTAATCTTCCCGTCCTTATCGTAATGGATAACGTATTGTGAACCGTAACCATCCGCAATGTAGAAATCGCCATTCTTGTCCACCGTAGTTTCTGTCGGGATAAAATCCTTTGCTTCTTTATAAACACCTGTTTCGAGCGGGACGTCGATCGTCATCAATATTTTTCCGTCGATAGTGGTTTTGTATACCTGGTGTTTAACCGTATCAGTAATGAATAAAAACTCGGTGCCATTTTCATTAACCAAGGTGAGGCCATGTGCACCCGGGAATTCATGGCCCCAGGTATCAAGCAATTTACCCGATTTGCTGTAGATCAGTACATTGTTTTTAGTCTCGTTGGTCAGCAGCAATATCCTGCCTTTTTTATCCTGAACCATCTCGTGACAGTCGTTCACGGGGTTGATATTCGGGTCAGCCTTGCTCCATTTGTTGTCCATGCGGTAACGCATATTACCGTGACCATAAATCGGGCCGTCGTCCTTAGCCAACAAATCCTTTGCGATAAAAAAGCTTGCTGAAGCAATTGCTGATGTCTTTATAAAATTTCTTCTCTCCATGATAGTTCAAATTTTTTAGGAAATAATATCTCTCACCACATTTCCGGCTACGTCGGTAAGTCTGTACCGTCTGCCTAAACTCTTGTAAGTTAATTTAGTATGATCGATGCCCAATTGATTCAATACAGTTGCATGAAAATCGTGCACATGTACCGGATTTTTTGCAATATTATAGCCAAAATCGTCGGTTTCGCCGTAAACTATACCAGGTGTAATGCCTCCCCCGGCCATCCAAATACTAAAACAACGCGGATGATGATCGCGGCCATAATTTTTCTTTTCCAATTTACCCTGGCTATAATTGGTACGACCGAATTCTCCACCCCAAATAACAAGTGTTTCATCCAGCAGCCCCCGTTGTTTCAGATCGGTCACCAATGCTGCTGATGCCTGGTCAACATCCTTAGCCTGACCGGCCATTTCCATAGGGAGATTGGAATGCTGATCCCATCCCTGGTGATACAACTGAACAAACCGTACACCATTCTCAGATAGTTTTCGCGCTAACAAGCAATTGGCGGCATAAGTACCTGGAACCAAACATTCAGGGCCATATAGTTTTACAATGTCATCGGGCTCTTTGGAAACATCCATGATCTCCGGAACCGCAGTCTGCATCCGGTAAGCCATTTCATACTGTTTTATTTTGGTTGTGATCTCAGGGTCTTGAAATTGTTTATAAGATAGGTCATTCAACTCCGACAATTTATCGAGCATCTTGCGGCGCTCATGCCGGTTTAGCCCTTCTGGGTCATTCAGATAAAGCACAGGATTTTCACTGCTGCTGAACAGCACACCCTGGTGTATAGAATCCAGGAAGCCGTTGCTCCAGAGTTTGGAGTATACGCCCTGCCCGTTTCCTTTACCTTTTGACAATAAAACAGTAAAGGCTGGTAGGTTCTTATTCTCGCTCCCTAAGCCATAGCTCACCCACGAGCCCATACTTGGCCTGTTTCCTTGCTGCGCGCCTGTCTGGAAGAAAGTAAGTGCAGGGTCGTGATTGATCGCCTCGGTATAAATCGATTTGACGATACAAATATCGTCAGCAATGCTTCCTATATGCGGAAACAAATCGCTTACCCAGGCGCCCGATTTACCGTATTGTTTAAAATCATAGTAGGAACCAGCCAATGGAAATGACTTTTGCGCTGCAGTCATACCCGTAAGTATTTGACTGCCACGAACAGAGGGTGGTAGTTCCTGTCCGAACATTTCACGTAGTTTCGGCTTATAATCGAAAGATTCTAATTGAGAGGGCGCTCCATCCTGGAAAAGATAGATCACCCGCTTGGCCTTTGGTGCAAAATTCGGTATTCCGGGAATAAAATCTGCTCCGCTATCGCTATTGAGACCCGATAACAGATCAGGCACCAGCAGTGAACCTAATGCCACACTACCCAAGCCCAAACTCAGTCTCGACAGAAACTTACGCCTGTTGAGACTAAGACCATGCTCCAAAAATTCTTTTTCCATAATCAGGTTTTAGTAATGGCTTCCTCTAAGTTATATATCGTATCGATTACTTTCATCATCGCAGCCAGGTTAATTTTGTCCATATTTGCAGGCACAGGGTATTCACCAACCGCTAATAATTTTTCTGCATCTTTTTCATTTATCGACTTCAATTGATCCTGGTAATAGGATGTTAAAATGCTCATCTCCTTGTCGGTAGGTTTGCGGCAGATGATCCGCCTGAACGCAGTATAAATTCTATCCCTCGGCTGACTGTTATCCTGCAAAATCTTCTGCGCCAATACCCTTGCGGATTCCAGCATGGTTGGGTCGTTCATCATCTCAAGGGCCTGTAAAGGAGTGTTGGTACGCATGCGCTGCACTTCGCACTGATCACGGTTGCTGGCATCAAAAATGGCCATTTCAACAGGCGGGGAAGTACGTTTTATCAAAGTGTAAATGCCACGACGGTACAAATTTGGGCCATGTACCTGCCTGTAACTAGCCAATTGACCACGACCAGAAGTAGTACTTTCCCACAGTCCCGGCGGTTGGTATGGGTTTACACTTGGCCCTCCTATCGTTTTAGTCAACAAGCCGCTGCTGGACAAAACCATATCTCTGATAAATTCGGCAGGCAAGCGGCTGCGCGGACCGCGCGAAAGGAGAATATTATCCGGATCGTTCTTCAGTTTATCAGGCATAACGACTGCTGATTGCCTGTAAGTTGCAGACATTACGATCTGTTTTATCAGTCGCTTGATGTTCCAGCCATGTGTTTTGAAATCCACCGCGAGCCAATCTAACAGTTCGGGATTAGAGGGTAATTCACCCTGCATACCAAAATCACCTAAAGTTTTTACGATACCCCTACCGAAGAATTCTTCCCAAATTTGGTTAACATACACCCTGGCCGTTAATGGATTTTTATCGTCAAAAACCCAGTCAGCTAAACCAAGCCTGTTTTTTGGATAGGCGTTATTAAAAGGCAAAATGGCTTTTGGCGTTGCCGGAAATACTTCATCACCATGAGAGTCGTAATTCCCGCGTTTTAAAATGTAAGTCTTCCTGTAAACTTCACTATCTCCCATTACCGATACGATAAGTTTACCGGTATCCATTTTATTTACAAACTTCAATACGCTTTTAGCATCCTCATTGCTGATCTGCATCATAGGGCGCTTGGCATAAGTTTCAGGCCCTCCAACTGTAGATTGAATACCGGGCTCTTTGACGCTATTGAAGAATGAGAACATCTGGTAATACTCCTTTTGCGAAAAAGGATCATATTTATGGTCATGGCAGTGTGCGCATTCCAGTGTTACTCCCATTAAGGCTTTACCAAAGGTATTAGTGCGATCGGTAACGTAGGTTACACGATACTCCTCCTGAATCACGCCGCCTTCTTCGGTGATCTTATGATTTCGATTAAAGCCAGTAGCCAACAGTTGTTCTTTGGTATGATTAGGAATTAAATCACCGGCCAACTGCCAGGTGATGAAGTCTTTGTAGGAAAGGTTTTCATTATAAGCATGGATCACCCAATCGCGCCACGGCCATTGTGTACGGTAGTTATCATCCTGGTAACCATGTGAATCGGCGTAACGGGCGATATCCATCCAGCGCAGCGCCATCTTCTCACCATATTGCGGGCGGGCCATCAGCTCATCCACCATTCGTTCATAGGCATCTGGCCTTTTATCTGCCAGGAAACGATCCATTAAAGCTATATCCGGTGGCAAGCCATTTAGATCGAAGCTTAAACGTTTTAATAAACGCTCTTTATCTGCCTCAGGATTTGGTTTAAATCCCTTTTGCTCCTGTTTATGCAACACAAAATAGTCGATAGTATTTTTAGGCCATGCTTTATCTTCAACCTCTGGAATCTGTGGCGACTTTGGCGGCACAAATGCCCAATGCTTCTCGTATTTAGCTCCCTGTTTTATCCATTTTTTAATCAGTTTTACTTCATATGGAGACAGGGGCTTCAGGTTTGATTTTAGAGAGGGCATTATCTCGCTTGAGTCCGATGTAGTGATTCTGCGATAAAGTTCAGACGCACCCGGATCGCCTGGAACAAGTGCATGCTTCTCGGGTTCATCCTTTAATGCTGCATAGGCGCTTTCCTGGATATCAAGACGTAGGTTAGCCTGTCGTTTATTAGCGTCGGGGCCATGGCATTTAAAGCACTTATCTGACAAGATAGGCCTGATGTTAAAATTATAACTAACCACATCAGGTATCTCCTCGGTAGCAACAGAGCTTTCGGATGTGTTATGGCAAGCGTTAAGACTAATGATCGCACCAACAAAAAAAATCGCTACACAAATTACAGCTAAACGCATCTGATTATTTCTAGGGTCTATAAATTGGTTTTAACTATAAAAACTAATTTTTCAATCAAAACATATACAGAAATGAATTGGAATAATTACACATCATTCCTATGGTTTTGATAACTGGCTATACAATTTTCGGAAAATAAAAGCGAAATAAAATGGATAATTCCGCAAAGTAAATGGACAATATTATCCTCATTGCATTGAAGTTCCATAAGCAGGCGGAAAATTGAGGCTTTATATAAAACTTAACCTGTACTCATCAATATTTTACTATTTTTGGAGCCCAATTACCCGGAGAGATGTCAGAGCGGTTCAATGTGCCTGATTCGAAATCAGGTGTACTGTAAAAGGTACCGGGGGTTCGAATCCCTCTCTCTCCGCTGAAAGCAGAAACCATTGATGGTTAATGTTTTTGTTCTATAGTAAGCTCTCAAATCGAACCCGGAGTATAGGCATAAATAGTATTTGCCATACTATTCTAAATTTTTCATCTTTAGTCAATAGCATTCATTTTCGCCATCATTGGAGCAGGAATTAAAAATATATAACTTACCTGATGATTTTTCTACGAAAGAAGAATTATCCCACCCCGTAATAATCAGGGCCTATCAGTCAACGCGAAAGTCAGCAAGAAATAAAAGCATCATACATTGGAATATGATTGACATAATTCTGATGGGCAGAAAAACAATCATTGACGTTTCTAACATTTCGTCTTTAGAAGCAGGCGAATTTATGATACTGTCAAAAGGCAGTTACCTTATCCATCAGGCACTTCCCGAGAATGGCTTGTATAAAAGTATTGTGTTATATTTTACAAATGAATTTTTAGCTGACTTTTTCATTAAATACAGCAAACTGGCGAAGGAAGAAAAATATACTGCCCGAACATCCTTTCTTAAATATAAACAGGACGATTTTATAAAGAACTACATTCTTTCTCTTCAGGTGCTGATGCAATCACCTAAGATTTATTCTCCTGAATTCAAGGCGATAAAAGCTGAGGAGTTGCTGGTTTATCTTTTGCATCATGACCCCGCAAAGCTATTGTCACTTTCCATTATCGCAAAAGACAATGAAGATATGACCATAAGAAAAGTGGCCGAAAGTAAAATAGGAACTCATATAAGTGTGGAAGAACTTGCATTTTTATGCAATACCAGCCTTTCTTCTTTTAAACGCCGTTTTATAAAGATATATGGGCTGCCGCCCCAGAAGTGGATGGTACAACAAAAAATAAAAATTGCTGCCGGACTTTTAAAACACCCAGGCGAGCGTCCTGGTTCAGTTTTTGAAAAAGTGGGTTATGAAAACCATTCCAGCTTTACTAAAGCATTTAAATATCAATATGGGGTCACCCCAAAAGCATTCCAGGAATCACATTTGGCCTTGTAAAACTAATATCTGAATGACTGGGCTTAAAGCAGGAGTAATATAGCATCTATCTTTGGCTAATAAACAAACATATTTTATGACAGAGGAAATAATAAAACTCCCCGCAGTTATTCAATCATTTATCAAAGCGACCAATGAACATGATGATAACGCATTCACGAGCGCATTTGCTGACAACGCACTGGTTAATGATGTTGCAAGAAATTTTTGGGGCAAGGAGTCCATTAACCAATGGGCCAAAAAAGAAATAATTGATGTAAAGGTAACTTTCGCGCCTGCTGAAATAATTGAACATTATGGTGATTTTATAGTTACCGGGCTAATAAATGGCAATTACGATAAATCCAAAGTGCCGGACCCTACCTACCTTGATTACTTTTTTACGGTAAAGGCCGACAAAATTGTGAAGCTGATAATAACTAAGAATAAAGAAAAAAGCGCTAAATAAAATGAATATGCCTGAACAGAAAATTAATATATCCAAGGGGTTTCATTAGTAATACTTTTAATACGCTGCTTCAATATTAAATTATTTAGTAAAGTCAAAAGCGGTGAAGATTTTACTCTCTCACTGTGACTTTGCCGCTGAAGTGTTCCGCTGTCGATGTAATCAGCCGTTTACCCGCAAAAGAGAACCTTTGTGCCTAAGCTGAACGGTGGACAAAGTCCGCCGAACAGTTCTTGAAAAGAACTTATTTTAAAGTATTATAGTAATTCAATAGCTTTATTAAATCTCCCTCCTGTTCAAAATTTACTTTCTGACTGTCAGCATAAGCATTAACATCGCTTGATTTATCGGCAAGCAGCTTCAATATGCTATTTTTATTTAAGTTGATAGGAAGCATTTTGCTGTCTTTATAAAGATAATAGGCGTCCCGATTGGAATAAACGCCATCAGTAGAGGCCCTGGTCCATTCATTTCTGCTGCTTTCTAAAATTTCCTTGTGTCGCTTTAGCAGCATAGTGTTACCAGCTACCAGTACTTCATAGTAAGACATCGCATTTTGCTTGTCCACCTTAGGGAATTGGTTTACAAATACGCGATCCGTTTCGGCGTGTATAGTAAACATTCGTATTGGGTCAGCAAATTTTTCAGGTACATCGGTCGGCTCATATACAAAGATAAGTTCATCTTTTTCAGTATTAAATTTGATCAACATCTTTTTATAGGTCTTGCCATCATTTGTAACAACCTCGCCGTGTAGCCAGACGTCATATAGATATGGGGAACCTTTGATCTTGGTATATTTATTATATGATACAAGCTGCCCACCTAAATACTCAGTAGTCGGTGTTGTTGCATATTTACTAAATTCTTGCGCGGAAGCATTAAGCCCTGCTATGCAGAAGGTAAAAACTAGTATGAAAAATAATGTCCGGAACATAATGGTAGTATGTTAATTTTCAATAGATAGGTTATCGGTATAGTCACTGTTAAATATACAACAGTTTAAAATAACAAACCAATATTTTAGTTGAAGAAACTTAACGCAGAAAAAACAACAGATAGAACTACTTTTAAATCCCCTTGGTTTGTATAGATAACGCTTTGGTTTCGATCATATTGCGCTTGAAAAAATATAGTTAAAAAGCTTTGTTTGAGTAGATCAGCCCTTATATTTTTGGGACTATACACGCCTAAAAATCCACCCGAATGACCCTGGAAAACAAAAAAATGACTGAAAATAAAAACGCATATACACTTGCCTTTCAGGATATCGACAGATCAAGGTTTAATATTACCGGCGGTAAGGGTGCTAATTTAGGCGAACTAACCCGTATAAAAGAAATACATGTGCCGAATGGTTTTTGCATTACTACGGAAGCATATAAAGAAATCACCGAGCACAATAAAGAATTTGATTCACTATTAGATCAATTAACCATCTTAGAGGCGGTTGAACGGAAAGACATTAACGAAATCAGCGGGAAAATCCGTACTATCATAGAGAAAACTCCTATCCCTAAGTATATAACAGAAGAGATTGCAGATCAACTTAAACAGTTTGACGAAAAAGAGGCTTTTGCAGTGCGGTCCAGCGCAACGGCTGAAGACTTACCGACGGCATCATTTGCGGGGCAGCAGGATACTTATTTAAATATCATTGGTAAGGAGCAAATTCTGGAGCATATCAGCAAATGCTGGGCTTCTTTATTTACTGACCGGGCGGTAACCTACCGTATACAGAACGGATTTAACCATCATCATGTTGCCTTATCAGTTGTCATTCAAAAGATGATTTTCCCGCAAGCTTCAGGGATTTTATTTACTGCCGATCCTATCACTTCTAACAGGAAAACATTATCTATAGACGCTGGTTTTGGGCTTGGCGAAGCGCTGGTATCAGGTTTGGTATCGGCCGACAATTATAAAGTAAAAGATGATGAAATTGTCGAAAAGATAATAGCGGCAAAAAAACTGGGAATATATGCTTTAAAAGAAGGCGGAACAGAAACTAAACAGCTTGGGCCTGATCAGCAAAACACTCAGACTCTCACTGATGAACAAATCTTAAAGTTGGCGAATGTCGGCAGGCGTATCGAAAGCCATTTCGGTTGTCCCCAGGATATTGAGTGGTGTTTGGCTGATAGTACATTTAATATTGTTCAGAGCCGACCGATTACTACTTTATACCCTATTCCTGAAATATCTGATCAGGAAAATCATATCTATGTATCTGTTGGCCATCAGCAAATGATGACTGATGCCATGAAGCCTTTGGGATTGTCGTTGTGGCAATTAACTGCGGCCCGGCCTATGTATAAAGCCGGTGGTAGGTTGTTTGTTGATGTCACACCTATGCTGATCTCCTGTGCCAATAGAAAAATGATACTGGATGTGATGGGAGAACATGACTCATTAATAAAGGACGCACTTGTAATCATAACAGAGCGTGGGGATTTTATTAAGCCCCTGACAAGTGATAAGGAAGAAGCGCCTATTATTAAAAGCAGTAAAGGGAAATCGTCCGCAGATATACTGGCCAAAATTGAAAACGATCCTGCTGTAACCGCTGAATTGATCAAACAAAGTGAAGCGATCATAAATGAGCTAAAGCAAAACATTCAAACCAAATCAGGAACAGAGCTATTTGATTTTATTCTGGAAGACGGTCAATTAAGAAGAAACTTATTCAGCGCTCAAAATTTAAGTGCGATTGTGGCGGCAGTAGATGCCACTACATGGATCAATGAAAACATGAAAGAGTGGCTGGGTGAAAAGAACGTAGCCGACGTACTTTCTCAATCTGCTCCTAATAATATTACTTCAGAGATGGGCCTGGAATTACTGGACGTAGCCGATGTGATTCGCCCTTATCCTGCGATTGTTGAATATCTGCAGCAAGTAAAAGATGATAATTTTCTGAATGAGTTAATTGAACTGGAAGGCGGTCAGGAAGCCAGAGATACTATTAACGCTTACATTAACAAATACGGAATGCGCTGTGCCGGGGAGATCGATATTACCAAAACGCGTTGGAGCGAAAAACCAGCTACGCTGGTACCAATGATCCTCAATAATATCAAAAATTTTGAGCCGAATGCCGGGAAACAAAAATTTGAGCAAGGCAGGCAGCAATCTTTGAAAAAGGAACAAGAATTATTAGACCGATTGAGCCAATTACCTGATGGCAAACAAAAAGTGCAGGAAACAAAACAAATGATCAACCTGCTGCGGAATTTCATCGGATACCGGGAGTATCCAAAATACGGAATTGTTAGCCGGTCATTTGTTTATAAGCAGGCGTTATTAAAAGAAGCTGAAAAGCTCCTTCAAGCCAACATCATTCATAAAAAAGAAGATGTATACTATCTCACTTTTGAAGAGTTCCGGGAAGTTGTCCGAACGCAAAAATTGGATCACCAACTTGTTAAAAAACGTAAAGAAGAGCATAAACACAATGAAAAGCTAACTCCTCCTCGTGTTATTACTTCTGACGGTGAGATCATTCAAGGCAAGTATAAACGTGAGGATATCCCTGCAGGAGGTATTGTAGGTCTGCCTGTTTCCTCCGGGGTGATAGAAGGGCGCGCGCGTGTTATTCTTAACATGGAAGATGCTGATATAGAAGATGGAGATATATTAGTCACCACATTTACAGACCCGAGTTGGACACCTTTATTTGTATCCATAAAAGGACTGGTTACCGAAGTTGGCGGAATGATGACGCATGGAGCGGTTATAGCAAGAGAGTATGGATTGCCAGCAGTTGTCGGTGTAGAAAATGCTACCATGTTGATCAAAGACCGCCAAAGGATACGCGTCAACGGAACTGACGGGTATATCGAAATATTATAAATGAACAGCAAATTGCTACCTTAGTAAACAAGTATTTACCTTGTAAACATCACCAATTCTCTAAAACCATGCAGCATCAGGCTAAATCCATCCGTCCGTTTATCGGGGCAAAAAACTTCGATCTTTCAAGGAACTTTTATAGGGATATAGGTTTTGAGGAAATTGTTATCTCTCCCGCCATGTCTTTTTTCAAGATCAATGAGGTGGGATTTTATTTGCAAAATGGTTATGTGAAAGACTGGGTTGATAATACTATGGTGTTTATAGAAGTAGACGATGCCGACAGATATTTTAAAGAGTTATCTGCTTTAGACCTATCTTCAAAATATGAAAATGCAAGGTTAACTCCAGTTCGTACTGACTACTGGGGCAAGGAATGTTTTGTACACGACCCGTCCGGCATTCTATGGCACTTTGGCGAGTTTTTTAATAAATGATCAAGCCATACTAAAGTCAGATTAGAAGCGTTTTGAAACATTTGATTAATGTATCGGTTAAGACTGAACGTTATTTAATAAACTGAAACATTAATTGTTTACATCTTGCCAGTGCGATATTATCCAAATTCTTTACCCCACAAATTATTATTGCTGATCTGTTTTGCAAGCATTTGCACCCTTGCCCAGGCACAGGTCAATGCTCCAGTTGATTCACTTAAGGCTGATTCATTGCGTATCAAAGAGCATAAAATGCAAAACCCATCCTATAATGTCAGTAAGCAGTATGATTTTGGGAATTTGATCCATGGTATTTTTAATCCGCATAAAAAGCCGGATACGCTTCATAAAGGTTCGGGAATCACTGTAGTACCTAATATCGCCGCCAATCCCACCATTGGCGGTCAGCTGGGAATAAAGGCTGTTGCAGGCAGAAGACTTGGAAATGATCCGAAAACATTATTGTCAGTGGGTGCAACTTCAGCGTCCATCACTACCAAAGGCATTATCTATTTTTATATCAATCACAATATCTTCACCCCCGGTAATACCTGGAATTTCCAGGGCAATCTCGTTGCTTCAAGAAGCATCACACCGGATCACGGTTTAGGTATCGGCAATAGTATTAGTAATGGCAGCGCTACAGACAATGTATTGGCCGACCCAACACATAAAGGCTATGCAATTCATTCTCAATATTATAATTTCAGGGAAAAGGCATATAAGCAAGTGGCGGATAACCTTTTTGTTGGAGCCGGTATGTCATTTGAGATCAGGAGAAAAATACAAAATCCCGATACCGTAAACAATGCTACACCTTACAGCGTTTACAACAACCGTTATGGATTTGCACAGGATCACTATGCTGCTAACGGGTTTCTTTTTAATATCGAATACACCACCCGCGACAACCCAAACAGGGCATACAAAGGCATTTATTTTGATGCCGGGATTCGCATTAACCAGACATGGATAGGAAGCTCGAAAAATGCGGTACAGTTTACTACTGATTTGAGAAAATACATTAGCCTATCTGAAGAAAATCCCGAAATGGTGTTAGCACTTTGGAACTGGGGCTCTTACCTGGCCAGTGGCGCTGTACCCTACCTTGAACTACCAGGCACCGGAAGAGACGGCACCTTCAGAAGTGGCCGTGGTTATACAGCGCAGTTCTTTAAAGGAACACAATTTAATGATACCGAAGCCGAATTCCGCTTCCCGATCCTAAATAATAAATTCATTAGCGGCGTTGTTTTCGGAAATATGCAAACCGCTAATGACGATCACGGCACAAAAATATTCCAGGTTTTTCAGCCCGGTGGAGGTGCTGGCTTAAGAGTATTGTTTAACAAGGCTACCCGAACCAACCTCGCGTTAGATTATGCCTGGGGTAAATTCGGCAACAGGGGATTCTTCCTGAATCTGAACGAAGCCTTTTAAACTCCGCTAAATATTGAAAACCCGCCGTCTACACAGATCATCGATCCGGTTACAAATGCAGAAGCGTCGCTTAACAGCCAAACCAATGCACCGATCAGTTCATCAGGATGCCCGAAACGTTTGAACGGTGTATTCCTGATCACAGCCTCACCCCTTGGTGTATATCCGCCTTCGGGCTTGGTTAACAGATTTCTATTCTGTTCGGTCAGGAAAAAGCCCGGTGCAAGTGCATTCATGCGGATGGTATCGCCATAGCGGTTAGCCAGTTCAACAGCAAACCATTGGTTGTAACAATCCATAGCCGCCTTGCCCATATTATAGCCAATAACTTTGGTTACGGCTCTTTTTGAGTTCATAGACGATATATTTACAATGCTGCCTTTACCTGTTTTAGCGATCGCTTCGCCAAATACCTGGGTTGGCAATAATGTTCCCCAAAGGTTCAGGTCCATTACCTGTTTCATACCATCCAGGTTCATTTTGAAAATATCTTCATCGGGCTGCAATACGCCTTGTGGCATATTACCTCCTGCCCCATTCACCAAACCATCAATTCGTCCAAATGCTTTTAATATTTTGTCGCGCGCAGCAACCAGATCATCCTGATTTAATACATCTGCAACGACTGCCAAAGCTTTGCCGCCTTTTTTGTTTATAGCATCAGCTCGTTCATTACCCACAGCTTCATTGCGTCCCAATATCACCACTGTACCGCCTGCATCTACAATGCCATTTACAAATGAATTACCCAATATACCGGTACCGCCGGTCACTACTATTACTTTGCCTTCTAAAGAAAATTTATCGCTCATTGATTTATAGGTTATTTTATGTCAGGGATATTAATGATATCCATATCTGTGTAATCTAAATTTTCGCCGGCCATGCCCCATATAAAGCTATAGCTGGCTGTCCCGCTGCCCGAATGTATACTCCATGGCGGAGAAACAACGGCCTCACAATTATTCACCGTAATATGCCTTGTTTCATCACCTTCTCCCATGTAATGAAATACCTTTTGCCCGGCCGGGAGATCAAAATAAAAATAGGCTTCCATACGGCGGTCGTGCGTGTGAGCTGGCATAGTATTCCAAACACTTCCTTCCTGCAAAATAGTAAGCCCCATTACCAGTTGGCAACTTTTTATCCCATCCATGTGGATGTATTTATTGATTGTCCGCCTGTTAGCCGTAGCTGTGTCTCCGGCGTTTACCTTTGCCGCTTCAGCATGAGTCATAACCTGTGTTGGATGATAAGCGTGCGCAGGTGCAGATAACAAGTAGAATATGGCAGGATTCGCCGGGTCTTTACTACTGAAAGTAACATATTCAGTGCCCTTACCTATATAAATACAGTCTAACTTGTTCACAGCATAGGTTTGACCATCAGCCGATACTTCACCATCGCCGGCTATATTAATTAGGCCGATCTCACGTCGCTCAAGTAAATATTTCGACCGAAGATTGGGGTAAGTTTTAAGTTCCAAAGTTTTATTTACCGGACTGGCAGCTCCGATAATCATGCGATCATAGTGCGTGTAAACACAATTGATCTTGTCTGAGTCGGTCAGATTGTCGATCAAAAATCTTTCTCTTATCAGCGCTGTCTGATAGGTCTTAAAATCCTCCGGGTGGACGCTATGTATTACTTTCAAAGCCTAGATGGTTTAATAATAGTATGTAGCACAAACTTGCAAAAGATTAAGTATTAACCAAACAAATTGGTGCTTTTTTATATATTATATCACAACATGGGCAGTTACATTCTATTGCGAACTATTTGTGTGTGATTAAATTTTTGCCAATTGAGTTCACTGCCAATCGAGAAAATGAATATCTTAGTAGCGAAAAACATTACTGCCATAAAGGGCACTTCTGCACAAATGAAAAAAGTTCAACTATTTAGAAACTTCCTTTGGTTTCCGATAATAAGCATTACTCTTTTCAATGTAACATTTAAAATTGAGGACAAAAATTATCACATCCCCGAAAGTCATTATATCATTCTTGGTATATTGATTTTATTACTCATTGCCACTTTTTTCTTTGGCAAGAGTTCGTAAGATAAATTACAGAATATTTTGAACAGAGGTTTATTTTCGGTCATTAGAACAAAAAGCGTCAATTTTTCGTTTAACAAACTCGGATAATACCCTGAAACAGATCAGGATATTGAACTTCATACTTAAGAACAACAATTAATAATGAAAAAAGCATTAATCACAGGAATTACCGGTCAGGATGGAGCCTACCTTGCAGAACTTTTATTGAAGAAAGGATACGAGGTACATGGCATAAAAAGAAGAAGCTCTTTGTTTAACACAGATCGTATCGACCATCTTTACCAGGATCCCCATGACGCTGATATAAAACTAACGCTGCACTATGGCGATTTGTCGGACTCAACTAACCTGATCAGGATCATACAACAGGTTCAACCCGATGAGATCTACAATCTGGGTGCGATGTCGCACGTAAAGGTAAGTTTCGATACGCCTGAATATACTGCCAATGCCGATGGTATCGGTACTTTACGTTTACTGGAAGCGATCCGCATATTAGGTTTGGAAAAGAAAACTAAGATATACCAGGCTTCAACTTCAGAATTGTATGGTTTGGTACAGGCAGTACCTCAGTCAGAAACCACGCCGTTCTACCCACGTTCACCGTATGCAGTAGCAAAAATGTATGCTTACTGGATCACTGTTAACTATCGCGAGGCTTATGGCATTTACGCTTGCAACGGTATTTTGTTTAACCACGAAAGTCCGTTACGTGGTGAGACTTTCGTAACCCGTAAGATCACCCGCGCTGTTTCGAAAATCGCTCTTAACTTACAAAGTACCTTGTTCCTGGGGAACCTGGACGCACAACGCGACTGGGGACACGCCAAAGATTATGTTGAAGCGATGTACCTGATACTCCAACAGGATACGCCGGAAGATTATGTTATTGCGACAGGTGTAACTACACGTGTACGCGAATTTGTAAGAATGGCATTTAAAGAATTAGGTATCGAGGTTGAGTTTCGCGGTGAAGGTGTTAATGAAAAAGGCTATGTAGTTTCATGCGCTAATCCTGACTACCAGGTAGAAGTTGGCAAGGAAGTAGTTGCAGTGGACCCTAAATACTTCCGCCCAACTGAAGTAGACCTGTTAATCGGTGACCCTACCAAGTCTAATACAAAATTAGGATGGAAACCAAAATATGATCTGCAAATGCTGGTAAGCGAAATGGTTCAGGCCGACGTTGATCACTTCAGAAAAGAAAAACTACTGAAGGAATATGGTTATACGATCAAAAATCAATTTGAATAATCAATCTGATATAGATATAAAACGAAAGCCTTTAAGAAAAATCTTAAAGGCTTTTTTATGAAAGTTAAAGTAGTTTCTATTTTTTAACGATGCTTTGATAAACATCAAGGGTCTCATCAGCAATCAGGTTCCAGTCATACCGATACATATCATAATCAATGCGCTGATTTTCTGCCAGGCTAATATTGTTCAGATGATTTACTAGTGAAGCTTCGTTGCCCACTTCGAAATAATTTTCTACAGGAAGATTTACCTGGGTATTTGCCGGAATATCGCTGGAAAGTATTGGCAACCTATAGCTCATGGCCTCAAGCAAAGCTATTGGCAAACCTTCATAAAATGACGGTATAACAAACATTGCAGCATGAGTAAATAATTGATGCAGCTTTTCCCCTTTTATAAAGCCGGTTAAAACCACATTGTTCTTTTTAGCCAAAGTCTTTAATTCTTTAGAATATTCCGATTCATGATCAGCATCGCCAGCTATGACTAATTTATATTTCTTTGAAATATCTGACTGAGCATAAGCACGCACCAGGTAGTCAAAGCCCTTTTCAGGAACAAACCTGCCCAGGGTGAATATATATTGACCTTTTGCAACGTTCAGCGATTCGATATAATCTGTATTCTCGCTAATTATAGGTTTATCTACACCGTTAGGTATCAATACACAATCATCTCGCCCATAAGTAACAGCAACGTGATCTTTGATCTCCTGGGATATCACGATCACTTTTTTAGAGAACTTCACCCCCATCAGCTCACCTGTTTTAAGGAAGAACTTAGCAAGACCGTTCCATTTCATCCTTTTGTAATCAGGGCCGTGGTGGGTCATTACTACTTTAAGGCCCAATAGCCGCGCTAAACCCGTCACTAAATTGGGGCCAACAGCATGAATATGTAAAACATCAGGGCGCTTAACCGCTGCATGCAACACCGCTAAAGTACTATGTACGATCGCCTCAAATGATTTGCTTTTTGGCGAGTATATATTTTTAAGGGTGATGGCGTGATGTTCTTTCAGATCTTTATCCACAACATAATTGCTGCGGCATATCACAGTAATCGAGTTTGCACCACCTTTTATCATTCGCGGATAAAGGTGTTCGCAATGTGTCTCCACTCCGCCCGGGATGTGAGGGATTCCACGGGTGCCCATTACCATTATTTTCATCAGGGTATTAGTTAGAGTGCAACGTTTAAATTACTGTAAATATCTTTTAATATGCCATAATGCCGGTCGTAGCTTACCTGGTTTGAGATAAATTTGAATGCATTTTCACCAAATCTCTTCTTCATCTCATCATCATTCCATAGTTTGATGATTTTTTCACGCAGGTCATCAGCATTGAATGATTCAAATAATAAACCGGTCTCACCATCATGTATCAATTCTGGTATCCCACCTATTCTTGCCCCAACGATTGCCTTTTTAAAGGACATAGCCTCGATCACCGAGAATGGATAATTCTCATACCATTCAGACGGACACACCGTAAACTGCGCGTTAGTGATCAGGTTATAAACCTCTGGCAGGGTTTTATGACCCAGCAACTGCACGTTGGTAATATTGTGCTCTTTAATGTGCGCCTGAAATTCGGGAAGCAGGTTTCCTCCTCCTACTATTTTAAGAGGAATATCTAGTCCGCTGATTGCTTTAAATAATGTGGATACACCTTTGATTTTCTCCAAACGACCGACATACAAAATATACTTTTCGCCTTCATTTTTTTGCTGTGCGGCCAATGCGTCCCGGTTAAAATCGAAGCATAAATTGGTCAGCCTTAATTTATCCCTAAAAAAATTGAACTCGTAGAATTTCTTGTATAAAAACTCAGATGGGCACATAAAATAATCTACATGCTTAAACAGGTGCATATAACGATGCACATAGTTTTCCAACCCGGCTAATGAACTTGCCAGGAACGAACCTTTTTTACACTTATTAATACCACACTGAATAAAATAACCTCCTTTACATTTTTCGCAAATGCTGCCATGGGATATAAAGGAGTTTTCAGGGCATATTAAAGTATAATCATGCAATGTCCAAACAACCGGCACCTTATGCTTTTTAAGCACTGGTAATATGCTTGGAGTAATGTAATGGTTGATGTTATGCAAATGCGCTATATCGATCTTAGTCTCGGATAGCAATCGCTCCATGTTTGTCTTAGCCTGCCTGGAGTAAATACTTTTACCCAGAGCTTTAACACCACCCATAATACTTTTGTCGGCATTTAACTTCTTATAATCGATAAAGTCGACAAAATATTTATCGTATCCGTAGCTTTCAAAGTCTTTATCCGATTTCATGGCAAAAGGGATCACATTGTGTCCTTTTCCCTGGTAAAGCTTTCTTACATTGTCAACGTAGGTCCAATCGCCCCCTACCTGAAACCACACCCAATTCACCATTAATATGTTCAAAGGGTTTTGGCTTTGTAAATTTTCCATTCGCAGATTTTGTACTTCTTAATTATTTAATTGTGTTTGTAATATGGGGGCTGTTTATTTTTTCTTCTCTATTAACTCATCAAAAAACGTAACGATGCGGTCGACCTGTGTTGTATAGTCAAATTCATTTTGAGCTAGCTTACGTCCGTTTTGCCCAACTATTTCAGCTTTACCATAGTCAGAAAAAATATCCGCTAAGGTCTGTGCCAGGTGGTCAGGATCATTAGGTTCAGTCAGAAACGAATCCTTTCTGTCCGTCAGGTATTGTGGGATTGACCCGGTAGTAGTAGTTAATACCGGCTTTCCTGTTGACAAATACTCAGCAATTTTAGTAGGGAAACAATGCTCTGATTGCTGATTGTTCGGTTTAGCCAGGGCCAAAACAGCTGCATTTGTCATTCTCTCTATCATTACGGGCCGGTCTACATAACCGGTAATTTCGATGTTATCCTGTAATTGGTTTTTGTCGATAAATGCGATCACATCCTCCCTGTTGGGCGACACGTTCAAATCGCCCATCAAAACCAACTTCTTGCCGGGCGTCTTTTGGGTAAAAATGGTATATCCCTGTAGCAGGTCCATAATACCGTCCTTAAATTGATTCAAAGCACCTGTATAGACAATCTCACCACTGTTATTTGGCGTGTGTTTAAAATTGTTCGTATTGGTAATAATCGGGACAATTATTTGCTTAGCTTTCTTGCTTATTCTGTCAACAAAATAATCATATAAGCTATCAGAAATTACGATCAGGCCGTCAAAAACCTTAAATAGGTGTTTGATATATAGATTGATGTATATTTTTCTAAAGAAACTGCGCTCTACAGCAAACACAAAAGGAAACTCACTTATTTCGAGCACAAATTTGCATCTGTCAATCAAACTAAAAAGCTTATAGGTGACGATCATATACCACCTGTTATCTACAATAAGCAGGATATCAGTATTGCGCTTTTTGGTGGCGATATACCACAAGGTGTTAAAGTAAGATATAAAATCATTGAAGCGCCGTTTAATGAACGATTGGCTTCTGACAGGATTTACCGGGTATCTGAATTTTATCCCCTCATACTCTCCCTTTTGCTCAAAATTCAGTGCTTTGGTTCTATGACGCTCCGTAGGCCTGGGAACTATTACTTCCACATCGTGGCCACGTTCTTTGAACCGTTTGGCATATAAATGAATTCTGTTTGTTGCAGCCATTCCATGCGGATAGGCTTCATTCAATATAATAGTGATGTTCATTTTCATTATTCCAACTGCCAGGGGTATCTGTAACTCATTAAAGCAGCAAATCTACCTTAATTTCTTTTTATTAATTATTTACCTTTTAACAAAGCACAAATGTTGGATTTGAATGTGCCCGTTAAACCTTAATTTATGTCTCTCTGATTCACCATGATACTTATACGTAGATAAGCAGTATTACGTTTTACCGAATTGCACTTGGGGCAAAGGTTCGATCTGCGGGGCCGGCAGCTCGTCTTGTTGCTTTTGATAAATAACAACCTTTCGTACATTGAGCGTGACTATACCGATCATCAGTGTCATAAAGTAATAATATAAACTTGATGAAATAGTAATATAAATACCAAAGCCAGCACATGCTAAGGTCCAGAAAAACAAAATGATCTTAGCGTTGGTAACCCTTAACAGGTTCATCCGGTTTTTCTTAAATATGCTATAGGCCAAGTGGCCAAGATATGGTATACAGGTTTGCAGTCCAAACCACCAGATGATTAGGATAAATTGATTATCCAACCACTGGTAGGGTGCCTTCAGGTCACCACTCCAATTCCACGTTGCCGATGGGCCTACACCGGTAAATAATTTATCCCAGTTAAACTGGTCCATAAATTCCTTTAACTGGCTGCTTCGGCTATCTTCGCCCATTCTTCCGGTAAATACCGTTGATATATCTTTAAGGGTGTCAAATTTATCAAGATTTACCACAACATAGTAACCTGCCATCACTCCCATCATGATCATACAAAACAATATAAAATTGTTTTTACCTTCTTTTAAATCTCTTCTAAGCTTAATAAAGATCATGATCCCCATAGTAAGTAAATAGCTTCTTGAGGATATAGCAAAAGCAAAGAAGGTAATTAATAACATTATGCCATACTTTGTAAGTTTGGCAATATTGGTATTATCATCGTTATCCAAAAAGTAAAATGGATAAACCCAAAGCAGCACAACTGTAGTATCCCTGATCGCATTTAAAGCTACATCCCTATTAGAAATCGTGCCTGCCAAACCTATCTGCATCAGGTTAAATACCACGAATACATAACAGAAATATTTAAACCATTTTAATATTTTCTCGGTGTATTCTTCTTCAGCGGCAAAATAAAGCGTGCCAAAATTCAGCCATGTTCCTAAACCTTTGGGTGAGTAAAAAACCGAAGGGGTTTTGGCAAAAACTCCAAGATCATTAAATGAGGCTATGAATACCAGCAAAGGCATCAAAATAAAGCAGGTATTAATGACAAACGGGAAACACCGGTGATATTTGAAGTACAGATAAAGACTTATAGGAGTCAGGACGATATCACTAAATACTGAAAGCTTAGAATACCAGCCGCTTTCTGCTGCATCGGCATTTACCTTCATATAATACTGGGCAAACAGTTGCGCTATAAAGTGAGCCAATAACACGAACATGATGCCATAATATATATACTTGGCACTCTTGTCTGTAGAAGGTAATGCAGCGGCCTTAATCATATTGTTCAACATTAACGCTTTCAACCTTACTTACCTGCAAATGCTTTATAGTTTTGCGGTAATAGTACAGGATGCATGTAAGATAAGTTAATCCCCCAAGCAACCTTGTCAGAGCCGCTCCGTTAACGCCCATTCTTGGAATAAGCACAAAATTAAACACCAAAATAAAACTACCTGTTATAAATGAGGTGTTCCTTAATAATTTGCCAAAGCCATGAGCCCCCAGAAACCGATTGAAATAATCAGCAATGCCATAAAATGCTACGCCAATGCTCACAACGAAATTAATAAATATTACAGACTCGAATTTCTTGCCGTAAAAGAAGTTTATAAACGGTGGCACCAACACCCATAACGCTATCAATGAAAATAATGTGAGGCCTATTGTTATCATCGTAAGCTTTTTAGGGATACGACTATGGCTTGCAAATTCTTTATAGTTGGTTGTGGCTATCGTATTCGGTATAAATGATAACGGGTTTGCCAGCGCAGCAGCTAACGCATAGAAGCCAACTCCGGCATTATTGAACCCAAAATAACTAACTATAACCGGAGTAAGCGATGCAACTCCAGTGGAAAACGCAGCTCCAATGTATACATGAAAGCCGTAGCTTTTATTATAATCCCATATCTCGGAAATAGTCGCTTTTAAATTTTTAAATGAGAGTTTGATCCTTATTAAAACATACGCGCAAACAAGAACCAATGTCGCCAAATAGAACGACCATGCCACCTGCAGCCTATTTGTTTTAATATGAGATAAGAATGCATAGATAATGATAGCAGATATCAGAAACCCTATTTTGGGGAAAATTCTTTGGATAGCAAGCAGCGACATCCGGTTATCTGCCTGGAACAATACTTCGAAATAGTTGATCGACAAGTACGCCCACCCGACAGGTATGGAGTAAAACAACAAACTACTAAGGTGCTTTTCACGAAGATTCGGGTCGAATATCGAATACAACAACAGACCCACTGACATTATAACAAACATGAACAACAGTATGATAAAAGTTGCACCGTAGTATTGTCTTGCTTTGTCTTTGTCGTGATTTAGGACGAGTGCCCTGTTAGCAGCCTGGAAGAAACCGAACGTGGTAATTAATACCGTAAAATTAAAGAGATTATCCATAAACTGATAATCTCCAAATGCGTTTGGCCCTAGGTAATGTGTAAAAATAATACTGGTAATAATACTCATTGGTATTCCGGCAATGTTAACCGAGAACAGCATTAAAACTTGTCTCGCTTTCGGATTTTCCCAATTTTGTTTTACTAATTGCCTGATGTTACTAGCACTTAACTTTTGCACTTTTCCTGCTTAATTTGTTTTTCAATAGTTCAATTCTCCGGTCGATCTGGATTATGAGTCATCGACCGATAGGGTCTGATCGAAAACTCATATATCTGAGGCAAATTCATAACGGCTCCGACCAAGCTGTAAATCATTAGTCTGATTAAAAACAGAATCGTTTTCTGTTAAAATCTGGCCAAAAAGCCTCTCATTGCACGACCAAATGTATTTTTAGGACGGCTTGTGTAAGTATTGTAATAGCTATTGTTGTAATTGTAGCCATAACCATACTTCTCTCTCTTTATACCGTTAAAGATGAGATTAAGTTTAGGGAACCTGTTCTCATTTTTAACTTCATTAATAAAGTCAAGCTCTTCCTTAAGCGTGTAACCTTGCCTTATAACGTATAAACAAGCATCGGTTACCCTTGAAATGATCAGAGCGTCAGTCACCAGGTGTATTGGCGGACTGTCAATGATCACGAAGTCGTATTTCTTACGAAGGATATCTATCAGGTTATCAAGGTTAACCTTTTCAAGTAATTCGGACGGATTCTCTTGTATGGTACCGGCACTCATTACATCCAAACCGGGTATGCCCGACGGACGGATAAGACTGTCAATACTCAGATGATCGCTTTCCAGGTAATCACTGATACCTAAATGCTCATCCGGCAATTCGAAGATCGATGCAATTTTAGGCTTCCTAAGGTCCATCTCCAGGATGATCGTCTTTCTTGCCGCATATGCCAGCGTAACTGACATGTTAGCGCTCACAAAGCTCTTACCTTCACCAGATGTACTGGAAGTAACGACGCAAACTTTACCGCCTTCATTATTGCTGAGAACCTGGTATAGCTTTGATCGCAACGCTCTGAATTGTTCGCCAATAGCAAAGCTTCCGCGTTCTTTGGTTATAACGATTGCAGTCGATGACTCCTGGAACGAAAGTTCTCCCAGGATAGGAATATCTACTTCCTGTTCAATCTGTCTGCGGTGTGTGATCTTGTCGTCAAAACTATTGCGGGTATAGATAACACCAACGGGGAGAATCATACCGGCAAATAAAGCCAGAACATATACTATTGAAGACTTCGGCCATTTTGAATTGCCTGCATGGGCATAATCCACCACTTTAGCATCGGTTACAGTAGAAGCATATTTTAATGACAGCGCCTCGCGTTGCTCCAATAAGAAAGAGTACAATTTTGCTTCAGCATCATTATCTCTGTGCATACCATTTAACTGGGTTTGCTGGCCCGGAATGCTTCTTAACTGTCCTTCGGCTCTTGAGTTTGTCGACTGAAGCTGTCCTCTGGTAAGCATCAGTGTTTCTTTATTATTACGTACCTTTTCTCTTATGTTAGCCTGCAAAGTACTGATCTCGCTATTAATAGACTCGAATATCGGGTTATCAGGAGGGTTGTTAGCCAATAAATTCTGTTTTCTTAATTCAGCTTCGGTCAATTTGTCAAGCAGCGATGTTAGGCTTGGGTCCTGTAACCCTACGGTTGAAGGTTGTTTATTTGAACCCGGAGAATTAACATAATTTTCTATGCTATTGATAATTCTTATCTGCAGGTTAATATCATCAAGTGCCTTCTGACTCTGCTGAGCATCCTGAACATAAGTTTGTGACTGTGCATCGATATTGCTTGTCAACCCCTTAGAACTTGCATAGCTCTCTATCTGAGCCTCGCTCATGTGCAGGTCCTTAGCTATTGAATCAATACGTTTGTTAATAAACTTGATGTTTGCATCGGTTTTCTTGTTTTTCTCATCTACCGCAGCTTTCATATACGCATTAATTACTGCGTTAAGAACATCGATCCCACGTTGAGGAACAACATCAGACATGGACAGTTCAACAAACGGCACTTCCTTATCATCTAAAGTAGACTTAAGTCCGCTTACATAATAATCTGCTACTCCCGAAGGGTCGCCAACGTTGATTGTAATCTTTGAGCCGATAAAAGCATTGAGATACGACGTAGCATCCAGTTTCCATAAGCCGAAATCACTCTGAATATATTGGCCGTATTTAAACTGGGTTTGCTTTCCGTCTTTATCCTCCACGGTAAAGCCTTGTGTATTATCAATCGTAATGTCCAGTTTTATGCCTTTATCATCAATTTTGTCGGGCATTTTTATAAAACTGAATTTTACAGGAGAGTTTTTATAAAGGTCGGTAGTAACCATACCTTCTTTTTTAGCATAGCCAACCCACAGGTTCATACTATTAACCACCTGCAACATTATCTTTTTAGATTTTATTATCTCGATCTCATTTTCGAAAATAACAGGGGTACTAATCTGGTCCAGTTGGTTGATGTTATCTTTATCCTGTCTTTGATCCTGATTTTTACTGTCTTTAAATGCTATAGTTGCATTTATAGGGTATATAGCCTTTGCATATTTTAAATAAAAGAACGCCCCTCCTATAAATATTATTAAAGATAGAAGGAATATAGGCCAGTGGAAAACATACTTTTTAAAGACCTTCGCAAAATCAGTTGTTTGATTTTGTGAAACGGGTAAAGTTATCGTTGTATACCTGTTGTCGTTTGTGGTAACAGCCATTGATTTTATTATAGATTTTTACGGTAAACTAGTACTAGGGCTACCACTGAAAGTGCAGAAATTATTAAACTGACTCTCTGGAAACCTGCGGTGTTATTATTTGAAATTTTAGAACGATTTGGCGTTACTACTAATACATCGTGATTTTTCATATAATAGTATGGCGAATCAAATAATTTTTTTGAATTCAAATCAATCGGAATGTATTCACGTTTGCCATTTATCTCTCTTACTAAAAATATCTGGCGAATTGCAGTAATATTAAGGTCTCCTGCCATACTCAACGCCTCAGGTATAGTAACTCTTTCGTTTGGTATGGTAAAAACGTCCGGTTTAGCCACGTCACCTAAAACCGATATCTTGAAATTGGTGATACGGACATTCACTATAGGTTTTTTCAGATAATTAGAAAGAGAGGCTGTTAACTGATCAGTTAAATTAGTAGTGTTTAATCCCGATACCTTAACCTGGCCAAGAAACGGCAGATTAATATTGCCATTTAAATCAACCATCCAACCAATTACTGCATTTTCAGGAGTTGTTGCATCAGTTGAACTGGAACCATTTATCCTGTTAAGGTTGTATGAAAACTGGCTGGCCCCTTCTGACGGGCTGTTTACGCTGATAGCTAATATATCGCCTGGTTGAATGATCAGCGGAGAAAAGTTATTAATATCCTCCTTGGTGATGCTATTTTGATTAAGGTCCTGGAAATAAGGCACTTTTTCGTAAGTCGAGCACGAGCTGCAGAGCACCGCAACAAGCACAAATAAGAGAAATAATGTCGATTTGAAGTTCATAGTGGGATTCTTTAGATGTTGTACATGGGTTCTTGTGACTGTTATTGCGTATGAAGATTTAGCGATAGTAATATAAGCTTTATTTTTATATAATAATTAATTTTCAGGGGTGATTACACCTATATTTTCTACAATAAAATTCAATCGACCGTTTTAAATAAGTAGCTGTATTCTATATATATCTTTTCAAAAACTCACAGTCGAAACTATATTTTCAACTGCCTCGTTTTTGTAACTATAAAACAATAATCAGATCAGCAATTTGTTTTATAATTCTTACTTGTGCCTCTCCTTCACGATCCCATTCACATTCGACAAAGAACAACTATTTTTTGAAAAAAAAGTTTCAGCTGATAAACTATTTTTTCAATCGACATTTAACGACTCACCTTAGATGAATGTTTCAATTATAAATTAAATCAGCACGTTAAATAATATTTGCCAATTACGAAAAAGCGTACCAAAAGGGACTAAACCAGATTAGAATTTTACTAATAAGCATAAATAAGCGATAATTATGACTCTATAATTGAAATCGTTTCAATTTTACATAGTGAAAAAAATATTTCAAATTGAAATAACAGGGCTTTTGTTTATTTCCTCAAATGGCTAACTTTTAAATCCTTAAATACGTATCAGCCACCGATCGTAATGATTAGCATGTTAAACTTATATTAACTAACGAAATTTCCGATGAGCAACAATGGCCTTAATTGCGAACAACTGTTTTGTATTAAGTACAATATCTCCCCCACTGTAAGCCGCGATTTAGGGTATAAATATCCTTGTATAAACTTTTACTCAAATGGGGATTTTTTTTCCCGGACGAGATCGTATTTTTTCGTATTAGAAAATTAACCAACAATTTAATAGTTAAATATTTGAGGTTTCAATTAATCCATAAACTTGTTTTCCCCTATATATGGGAACTAAATCTGGATTTTTTCTGAAAAAATATATAATAAGTGGCAAAATTTATTTTAATGCATAGTTATTGCATAATAGTAAACATCAATCCTATTTGAACTATGGTACACAGGTACAAACAATTTCATAATGTAATTAATATAACGTTAGATTATCTGTTGTTAAACTTGTCTTTGATCCTCGTTTACAATTACTTCAATCATACTTTAATATCATGGGTAAATAACCAAAGCTATTTACCTGTAGTTTTGGTATTCAATCTTTTGTGGCTTTTATCTTCTAATATTACCAGCCTTTACAATAACGTTTCTGATATAGACCTTAAGGTTTATCGCAATGTGGCTAAAACCTACCTGCTTTATCTTGGCCTGATTTGCATTACCATATTGGCAATGAGCGGAACCAAGGCGCGCTTTATATCAAATGAATACTTATTCTATTCCATGTCGTTATTCGGGATCTTCCTGGGCATCTGGAAGATTGGGTTCTTTGCAATAAGGAAAAGCGATAAGGTATTGATGAATAACTCACGCAACGCCATTATAGTTGGCGCCAGTCGTGCAGGTAATGAGCTTTACAATCAATTCAACAATAAAGTATTAAAAGGATATAATTTATTGGGCTTTTTTGATGATGAACCATCAAGGGTTAGTCCAAAGCACCTTTACCTGGGTAATACCAGCCTGTGCATGGATTATGTTCTTAAAAATAACGTTGAAGAAATATTTTGTGCACTGCCTTATTCAGAACATAAAACCATCGAACGTTTAATGTCTGATTCTGACAAAAACCTGATCAGGTTTAAGATAGTGCCTGAGTATCACGAATATTTTAAAAACACATCTTACTTACAGAATTTAGGTAATATTCCAATTCTGACTGTAAGGGCCGAACCTTTAGAGAATATTGTCAACAGGATCACTAAGCGTGCTTTTGATATTATGTTCTCATTAGGAGTGATCATTTTCTTGTTTACCTGGTTATTTCCAATAATAGCTATCCTGATCAAATTAGGGTCAAAAGGCCCGGTATTTTTTAAACAAAAACGTTCCGGCCGCGATAACCATTCCTTTACGTGCTACAAATTCAGAAGCATGAAAAAGGATAATAAGACTGAGCATGTTCAGGCAAGTAAGGGTGATGCGCGTGTAACCAAACTGGGAGCTTTTATGCGTAAAACAAGTATCGATGAGCTTCCTCAGTTCTTTAATGTGCTGATAGGTAATATGTCTATTGTAGGTCCTCGTCCACACATGTTAAGCCACACTGAACAATATTCTCAACTGATAGATCAGTTTATGGTTCGTCACTTTATGAAACCCGGTATAACCGGTTGGGCACAGATCAATGGCCTGCGTGGTGAAACGAAAACAACCGAAGCAATGCTTGAGCGCGTTGAAGCTGACGTTTGGTATCTTGAAAACTGGACTTTCATGCTGGATTTGAGAATCATTGCATTAACATTCTGGAAATCAGCCACCGGCGATAAGAACGCTTATTAACTGGAAATCTTAATAATTTTAAACCCCCACTTTTGAACAGAGTGATTTCAACCTTACTCTATTCAAAATGGGGGTTGTCCATTTAATAAAATGTCTATTAAAGCTTCAGTGTAATTATTACTGAAGGCAATATACTGGCATCGATATTAGCTTTCAGTATATTGGTATTCCACCCATCCGGCTGGAATGCGGTTGATGGATCCCACCACGCATCCATTTCTGCGCCCGATTTCTGGAAAAATTTCACTTTATTGTAGCCCATATAAATATCAGAGCTTGATGCGCCTGAATAGTTGCCATAGCAAAGACCGCAATTTGAGTAAGGTGTGCTGATGCCGTAAATGGTGTTGTGGTCCATTTTGATATGGCTTCCGCCCTGAACCTGCATGCCAACAAATCCGCCGTTTATGACAATGTTGTTGCGTGCTACTTGATAAGAGCCACCTACATCGCCTAACACAATACCTGCGCCGCCACCTGAATCATTCTGCACTTGGCCGCCTCTAATCCAGTTGCCAATCACCTGCACTGAATCGCCTGGTAAACCGTCGCATTGATAAATGCTTATGCCATCCTGGGGATGTTGCGCTACACCTGCTATATCTTCACACTTGTTGTAGTTTACCTGTATACCCCCACCGCTCACATTATTAAGCTGCACAAAGTTACCAGACGGGAACGGCCCGTTCATGTTCAGGAACTGGTTATTGTTTACCTTAACAGTTTTACACTGCATTGCGTTAACACCAGCGCGTACATTCGTAATAAAGCAGCTATCAATAATGACATTGGTACAGTTATTTAACTGTATACCATCATTTGTGGTATTCTGTATCAGGCATTTAGTGATATGTACGTTGTTGCAATTGCTCAGGCGTATGCCAACTGAACTTCCCCCGTTTATAGAGTCACCACTGATGGTGATATTGCTTTGATTACTCAGGCTGATAGGTGACGACGCTTTGTAAATAAATTTTGTTGAAGTGCTCGTCGTTCCGGTCTTGCCGGGCGTTCCTGTGGTTCCGGTTGAACCAGTTGTACCAGTTTTTCCCGTTGTGCCGGTTGCACCAGTAGTGCCGCCACTGTTATCGATTGATGATGATCCTTTTCCTATACCAGAAGAATTTGTTAAAGTCTCGGACGGAAGCGCTGTTTCGTCTTTTTGACAGGAGGATATTAGTAATGCCGTAATTAAGGCAAAAGAATACAAAGTGAAAGCCATGCGGCTTTGTCCACGTTCAGGTCTAATCATAGTAGTTAAATTAATTATGCCTTTTTGAACGACGCTTTCTAACTTTTAGTTTATTGATCGTAGTTCTTTCGGAATTATTAACGCCGCAAAATATCTAAAATAACTGGGTGTCAAAGAATTATAATTTCCACATTTTTATGCACATTTTTTAATTACTATGCAAAAAATCGCCTGTTAGGTTATAAATTTTATTGCTACTAAACCTGCTATGATTTATAATTTAATAATTGAAACCGGGAGAAAAAGAAAGCGGCTAACATTTTATCATTATGCTAACCGCCTGACATTTAAGCCTATCTGCAATTTAAAAAGGGATAAGCTCTTTATATATATTCTGTTCGGGGGCTGATTGTTATAGGTTCAAAGTAATTATTACCGATGGCAATATACTTGCGCTAATATTTGCCTGTAGAATATTGGTTGTCCAACCCTGTGGTTGCGTTGCTGTACTCGGGTCCCACCATTCGTCAAGTTCTGCGCCAGAAGTTTGGTAATACTTCACGCTATTGTAGCTTATTGTCACATCGGAACTTGATGCGCCTGAATAATTTCCATAAGCAATCCCTACAACTGAATAAGTAGTAGGCGAACTATAAATGGTGTTATGGTCCATTTTTATATGGCTCCCACCCTGCACCTGTGCCCCAACTGAGCCAGGGTTGACGAGTATGTTATACCTGGCAACCTGGTAGCTACCACCAACATCTCCTAAAACAATACCTGCTGCACCACCCGAATCATGCAATACCTGGCCACCTCTGATATAATTACCAATCACCATGATGGAATCTCCAGGTAAGCCATTTGACTGATAAACACTCAACCCATCCTGCGGATGCTGCGCCACTCCTACTACATCTTCACATTTGTTATAATTTATTTGGCAACTACCGCCATTCACATTGTTAAACTGCACAAAATTTCCGGAAGGAAATGGGCCGTTCATATTCAGGAATTGGTTATTGTTCACCTTTACAGTCGTGCTGTACATAGCATTAACACCCGCCCTTACATTGGTAATAAAACAGGTATCAATAGTAATGTTCGTGCAGTTATTGAGCTGAATACCGTCATTAGTAGAATTCATCACTTTACATTTGGTAATGTGCACGTTTGTACAATTTGTCAGTTTAATTCCTACAGTACCCCCATTGCTTATATTAATAGAGTCTCCGCTGATAGTGATATTACTCTGATTGCTCAGGCTGATAGGCGCAGAAGCCTTATATACAAAATTGGTTGATGTGCTTGATGTACCCGTTGTTATTCCTGTTTTGCCCGTTGTTCCGGTTACTCCAGTACTTCCTGTAGTACCCGTAGTACCTGAAGTTCCAGTTGTACCAGTTGCGCCTGTAGTCCCCGTTGTTCCAGTACTGGTACTGGAGGATTTATGTGTCCTGGGACGCGAACGCTTAAAAATAAAACTGTTATTTTCTCCGAAATTTACATCTGCAGACTGATGGGGATTGGGTTCATCCTTTTTACAAGATATGATAAATAATAGTGCAGATAAGATCAGAGCAAAGGCAGCACGGCCTTTTGCGAGTCCAGGTTGAATCATAATAGTTAAATTAATTAGGGTTTTCCGAAGGTAATTCTTAGTGCTTGGGGCAATGAGAATCAACTTCAAGAAATATTACTGCTGAAATTATTTAAACACATTGATTATCAATTGATTAAATTTCAACACCTTTTCAACAAAATTTTAAACAATTATCTCTGAGTATATGACAATCTGTCGCCAAAGGAAATTTCTATGATATAAAAAGCAAAACCCGGTAATATTTGACATATTAACCGGGCTTGCGTTTTAATTTAGTTTAATCTTGTTCTTAAAAGTCTTATAAGTTGAGCGTAATTATTGTTGTTGGAAGTATGCTGGCATCGATGCTAGCCTTCACAATATTGGTGTTCCACCCTTGTGGTTGTGTTGCTGTACTTGGGTCCCACCAAATATCCATTTCTGCTCCTGATGTCTGGAAATATTTTACTTTATTGTAGCTCATTGTTACGTCGCTGCTGGCCGCACCTGAGTAGTTACCATAAGCTAACCCTACCATAGTGAATGGTGTTGCTGTGCTGTAGATAGTATTATGATCCATAGTGATATGGCTACCGCCCTGTACTTGCGCACCTACCGCACCAGGATTAACCAGTATATTATAACGGGCTACCTGGTAAGTGCCACCAACATCACCTAATACGATACCTGCACCGCCACCTGAATCATGCTGTACCTGGCCACCTCTAATGTAATTGCCAATCACCATGATCGAATCTCCCGGCAGACCATTTGACTGGTAAACGCTCAAGCCATCTTGTGGATGCTGTGCTACGCCTACCACATCTTCGCAATGGTTGTACTGAATCTGGCAACCGCTTCCATTTACATTATTAAATTGTACAAAGTTTCCTGACGGGAATGGCCCGTTCATATTCAGGAACTGATTGTTGTTTACTTTTACTGTCGTGCTGAACATCGCATTTACCCCAGCTCTTACGTTGGTTACAAAGCAGCTATCGATAATCACGTTAGTACAGTTATTCAACTGAATACCATCGTTGGTAGAGTTCATCACTTTACATTTAGTGATGTGAACATTAGTACAGTTGTTTAATTTGATACCTACTGAGCTTCCATTACCAATGTTAATAGAATCTCCGCTGATAGTGATATTGCTCTGATTGCTTAAGCTTATAGGTGCTGACGCTTTATATGTGAAATGGGTACCTCCGGAAGTTCCTGTAGTAGGTCCTGTTGTTGTACCTGTGGTGCCGGTATTTCCTGTGGTACCTGTTGTACCTGTAGTAGTTCCTGTTTTACCTGTTACGCCGGTTGCCCCAGTCGTGCCTGTTGTACCGGTAGTAGTCCCGGTTTTACCTATTACGCCGGTTGTGCCCGTTGTACCTGTAGTGGTTCCTGTTTTACCTGTCACACCGGTTGCTCCAGTCGTACCGGTAGTAGTTCCGGTTGTGCCTGTGGTTCCAGTAGTCCCTGTAGAACCAGTAGTACCTGTGGTGCCTGTTACTCCTGTTGTACCAGTAATGCCGCCTGTTCCTGTTTGATCCCCTAACGAAACTCCTTTTCCGGGCCTACGTGTAGTATCTATATATCCGGTATGGTGGCGACCTTTGTAATCTATACTATTTGTGGTTTCTGTGGTCGAGCCTGTGACATCGGTTGCAGGAACTACTGAAGAATCTTTTTTACATGACGAAAAAGTCGTGGCAGTTAGTAATGCGAGGGAGCATATTACACCTGCAAGGGGGGCCTTAATTTTTTTCATTTCCATAACAGCATTTTAGGGTTTCTTCTACGCTCTGGTAAGTGCCGAAGTTTCATAAAAATTAATTATGGCGAAAAAAAATTAATATAAACTTTAATTGATTTTCAAATATATTCTGATTTTCAGCATTTTATAAGTTTCTATATTTTTTCAAAAAAGCACTTAAAATGGCCTGTTTTCATTTCGTTTTTTCAGCTAAAAACGAGTAGCGTAAAAATTTTTCGCTGTAAAAACGTCGGATAATCAGCAATTTGTAACAAGTTCTTTACAATAATACAGCCTGTTAAAGTTTAACTATTAAGAGCCTAAGAGATTTAATGCCATAAAAAAAGTCAGGTACCTAAGCACCTGACTTTTTGATATTGTATAATCAGTAATGTTACTTCTGTCTTATCTTCAGATCAGTCCTATACATTTTCCAAAACCTTGTGGTAGAACTCTACATAGTTGTTCGCGGTTGTCGCAATGCTGTATTTCCTTAAAAATGGCTGACGCGCTGCCAATATTTCTTTCTTGCTTTCTGTATGAGTAAGAGCCTTTTCTATGTTATGAATAAAAGCATCCTTCGAATCAAGACTTGAGATGTAGCAGAAAGGCATATCAGTGCCTATTTCAATATGCGGCGGTATATCTGAAAGAACACACGGAATTCCAGAGAAAAAGGCCTCCAATACGGTTATCGGCAAGCCCTCCCAAAGCGAAGCATTAAAGAAGCAATCGCAATTATCCATTAATGAATAAACCTCTTCTTGTGTTTTGGTACCCAGGTAATGGATGTTCGGTATCTTACTAAAGTTCTCGAGGTCTTGCTCAGCGGTCTCCTGTTTGATACCGCACACTAAAAAATGAACATTCTTATTTTCAAAATGCTGTGCTACCTCGCACACCATATCATAATTCTTCTGTTTCGATAATCTCCCAACAGACAGTACAAAGCGATGCGGCACACCATTATTATTAAATTCTTTCAATATCGGAAGTGCACGATCATCAACTTTCAGTTTAGGTATACCATTCTGTATGGCAATACTTAAACAATCCCGCTTCGGGTTCATATCTAATGCAGAATATGAACAGTATATGCTCGGCGTGTGCTCGTTAAATCTGTGAGTCATACTGCTCCACTCTTCGGGAGCATTGTGTACGGTAATAACGTGTCTGTCCTTTAAGCGGCTTAAAGCAAACTTCAAACAAATACTCACAATCAAATGCGAGGTAGAAATATGAGTATTAATAATATCGGGGTTAACCGATGAAAGTGTTTTTATAATCCCACTTATTGTATTAACTATTGTAATATTTCTTCCCGGCCTTCTATTTAGAAAATAAAGATCAACTGCCTTTTCACGTAAGCCCTGCACTAATAGCTTTTGGAAATCAGAATTTATAAGCTCGTCAATTATAATAATTGATACATCGTGTCCCAGGTCTTTCTGTTCCATTGCCAGTGACGCCACGAAGGTCTGCGCACCCCCGGCATCAAAATTCATTATTATGTGATTTATTTTCATTTAAGTAGTTATACGCTATATGAGCCCGATATTGTTATGTTTACCAAGCTTTTATAGTTTTTTGTAGTTCTATTTTTTATGTGATCTTATTCACATTTTTTTGTTTTTCTATTTACTTTCAGCAACAGACTTATCCAACACTTCTTGTAAAGCCTTTGCAAATACCTCCACATTTGGCTTTAACAACATGGTTCTATGGTCTCCAGGGATTAAGAACTCCTTCATACCTTTTAATGCATACTTTTTCCACCCCAGGTATAACTTGTCATCTGTGTAATGTAAACAATGTGTAGCTCTAAACAGATATACAAACCCATCAAATGGCTCCATCTTCGATTTTCTGTAAGAATCGTAATAAGTCGACCTGATATGTCTCATCAAGTTGTAAAATTCTTTATCACCACTCTCCTTAGCCAGTTTTATCGCGTCATAGCGATACTGTTTATCTTCGAGATATATACTCCGTTGCTTCTGAATTGTTTTATTCGGATTGCGAATAAATGAAAATCCCAGGTTGATCCACTTTTTGATATGCCTGTCAAGTTTCTTCGGCAGCATAGTCAAAAAGTCGTCCGTATAATCAGCATAAGTGTCAATAATGGCCAACACTGAAACTTCTTTATTAAGTGCCTCAAACTGTTTCCGCATTTCGGTAGCTATAAAACCACCTAAAGAGTAACCCGCAATAGCATAAGGCCCGTTCGGGTTATGCTCAATTATTTCAGAAACATATATTTTCGCTATCTCACTTATCGTTGTGACCGGCGGGAATTTTCCACCCAAACCAAGCGCCTGGATTCCGAACACGGGTTGCTCCTTATCAAGATACATCGCCAGGTCGGCAAAGTTCATCACATTTAACCCAACACCATGTATAAAATATACCGGCATTTTGCTTCCGGAAGGCTTTATCGGAACTAATGACTTAGATATTTTTTCCGTATCATTCTCGTTCAGGAACGTATTTAAAGACTCGATATTGCTGTATTTAAACAAAACTGATATCGGTAATATTTTGCCTGTATGCTTCTTGATCTGGTTTACAATTTGCACGGCTAACAACGAGTGACCGCCCAGGTCAAAGAAGTCATGCGTTACACCAATATTTCCAACTCTCAATACATCTTCCCAAATCTTAACCAGCAAACGTTCTGATTCTGTTCGCGGGCCTACATATTGGTCTTTTATCTGTTCTTCAGCATTAAACTCAGGTAAGGACTTTTTGTCGATCTTTCCATTAGCCGTCAGCGGTATATTATCAACCTCCATCCATAATGTCGGCACCATGTAGTCGGGCAGCTTACTTTTCAGGAAAGCAATAACGTGTGCACGATCATAATTTTCTTTACCAACTACATATCCTACCAAACGTTTCTTCTTGTCCTTATCGGCTTTAGCCAATACCACAGCCTGGCTCACCTGCTCACATTGGCGCAATACGCTTTCAATCTCGCCCAATTCAATACGGTATCCCCTGATCTTTACCTGATCGTCTTTACGGCCGATGAATTCCATATTAAGGTCAGGAAGCATCCGTCCCAGGTCACCGGTACGGTACATACGACCACCCGCTTTATCACTAAACGGATCATTTACAAACGCGTAATCCGTTTTGTCTTTATCGTTCGCATAACCACGCGCTACGCCTACGCCACCAATGTATAACTCGCCAACCACCCCTATAGGCGCTGGTTGTAGCTTCTCATTCAGAATATAGAAGAAGTTGTTATTCATTGGGCGGCCATAAGGGATACTACCCCAGTTGGCTCCAACCTTTTCCACCGGGAAGAAGTTAGACCAAACCGTACCTTCTGTAGCACCGCCGAGGCTTATAACCTTGGTAGTAGGGAAATAAACTTTAATACGATCAGGTAGGTTCACCGGAATCCAGTCGCCACTCATAAACACTACGCGCAACGTTTTTTGCAGGAACGATCTGTCATGAGCTTCCAATTCGCGCACCAGGTAGTCCATTGTGGTTGGTACTGTATCCCAGAAAGTTATCTTGTAACTCAGCATCATATCCTTCAGCCTCGGCACATCCAATAATTCGTTTTGCTGAACAATTACTAATGATCCACCAGCCGACAACATTCCAAAAATGTCGTATACTGAAAGGTCGAAACACATCGAAGTGATGAATAGCAAACGGTCATCAGGCCCAATGTTGAATTCAGTATTTACCCACAATACCAAATTCACGGCCATATGATGCTCTATCATCACACCTTTAGGGCGACCGGTAGAACCCGATGTATAAATCGTATATGCTAATTGGGTACTGTCTATATCAAGACCAGGATTTTCTTTGCTGTACGGGCTAAAGTCTATTTCCCTGATCTTAACAAATAACTCAGTGGGAACCAGTTTGGCAAGCGGATATTCCCCATCGGTAATTACTTTTTTAACCACCGAGTTTTGAAGTATATACTCCTGCCTATCCATTGGGTATTCCGGATCGATTGGAACATATGCCCCACCCGCCTTAAGAATAGCAAACATCCCCACAATCATGTGGAAATTACGTGTTACTAATAAACTGACATTATCTCCTTTATTTACACCACTTTTTATCAGGAAATGAGCCAGCTGGTTAGCCCGCTCATTTAATTCCCGGTAGGTCATGGTCTCATCGTGCTGGCGTAACGCTATAGCATCAGGAGTTCTTAATACCTGTTCTTCAAAAATACCGGCAAGGTTTTTTTCTTTCGGATAGTATACAAGCGTATCATTAAATACATCAAAAAGCTGATGCTTGTCTTCTTTGGTAAGAATATCGATTGCCGCTAAGCTTTGTTTTGGATCTTGCGCTACAGCTGCTATCAGATTTTCGAAATGACTAAGCATCCGGTGCATCTGTGCGTCGCTATAGATATCTGTATTATATTCTAAAAATAACTCCAGCCCATTTTTAGACTCGGAGAATATAAAGTTGACATCAAACTTGGCAACGGTGTACTCCCCTAATTTATACTGGCTTGTATGTAACCCATTCAATGTAAACTCAGCATCTTGCTCCATAGAGTTTTGCAGAACGACCATAGCATCAAACAACGGGTTGCGGTTAACATTTCGTGGCAATTTTAACGAGTCAACCAGCTCATCGTAAGGAAATATCTGGTGCTCATATGCGCTTAGCGTAACCTCTTTAACGTGGTCAAATAATGCCTCATAGCTACCCAACCCATCAAAACGTGTTCTTATAGCAAGGGTATTGATATAGAAACCTATCTGATTTTCCAGGTCAGGATGTTCACGGCCGGCTATTGGGCTACCAATCACAATATCTTCCTGGCCTGTATAACGATACATCAAAGCATTTACACAGGAAAGCAAGGTCATAAACAGTGTGCCGCCCAGCGCTTTCCCTGTCCTGTTTAGTTTATCAAGTACATTTTCGTCAATGGTGGTAGTAATACCCGTACCATTAAAGGTTTTGATTGCAGGGCGTTCTTTTTCAGCCGGAAGTTCAAGAATGGGAATTTCGCCTTCAAATTGCTTTAACCAGTATTCTCTGTGAGGGAGTATATCGTCTGATTGCAACTGCTTATTATGCCATGCCGCATAGTCTTTATATTGTATGCGTAATGGGGTAAGTTGCGGTGCGCTGCCACTTGAATAAGCATTGTATAATGCACACCATTCTTTTCTGAAAATATCCATTGACCATCCATCACTTATAATATGATGGTGTACCATGATCAGAATATGTTTATCTTCTTCCAATTGAACAAGATGACATCTCCACAATGGTCCTTCTATAAAATCAAACCCACCGAAACTTTCAAGTTCTATTATCTGATTTAATACAGCGTGTTTATCATTATTCTTACTCAGGTCAGTTTCCTTAAGTTCAAAAACATATTTCTCAGGGCTTGTAACTTCCTGAAAAACTGCACCGGAAGAGTTTTCTTTAAAATCTGTTCTTAGTATTTCATGGCGCATTGCCATGGCTTTGAATGCATCTTTCAGGGCTGCTTTATTTAAATGCCCTTCTAAAGAAATAACATATGGAATATTATAAGCGCTCTGTGCCCCTTCAAAGTGATTCAGTATCCACAAACGTTTCTGCGCCGAGGATAATTTGTATTCTGCAGCGTCAGGAATGTTATCGATAACCTCATATGAATTCAACTCCTTATTGGTTATCATCGAGACCTGATGTTCAATTGTGCCTTTAGAAAATAGCTCGTTCAACGGCAATTTTACTCCCAATTCTTTATGTATTAGTCCAAGCAGGCGAATAGCTTTTATACTATGGCCGCCCATATCAAAAAAGTCATTTTTTAGCCCTAGAGCCTTTTCTGGTAGATTTAGTACTTTAGCCCATAGCTTCACCAAGGCCTTTTCAAGCTCTGTTGAAGGTGCTATGTGAGGAGGCTTAAATATACCACTACTTTCCGGAATTGGCAACGCTTTCCTGTCCACCTTACCTGTATTTGTTACAGGAATCTGTTCAAGATGTACGTAATACCCGGGCACCATATACAATGGCAGGTGCTCCTTCAAATATTCCTTTAACTCTACCGCTTTTGCTTCGCCGGTTGTATACGCAATAAGTTCACTTTCCGGTTCATTTATTTGTGCTGCAATTACAATTGCCTCATTTACTTTAGGATGTTTTTGCAGTACTACAGATATCTCGTTAGGTTCAATCCGGTAACCACGTATCTTTACCTGGTCATCGGCACGCCCCAGGTACTCCAAATTACCATAAGTTCTCCATCTGCCGAAATCTCCCGAGCAATATATTTTTACGCCTTTTATAAACGGATTAGAGATAAATTTCTCATTTGTCAAACCAATTTCGTTCTGGTATCCGCGCGCTAAACCAACCCCGCCAATACAAATCTCGCCAGTTGCACCAACGGGCAATAAGTTTTTTTGTTTGTCAAGAATATAAATCTGCGTATTGTCAATAGGCTTACCAATCGGTACCGAAGATTTTAACGATTCGTTAGTCAGGTCGAAATAAGTTGAATCAATACAAGTTTCAGTTGGGCCATATAAATTCACCAGTGATCTGTTAAAGAATAGCTCTTTAAATCTTTCTAACTGGTTTACAGTTAAGACCTCGCCGCTTATAAAAACCTGCCTTATATTTTTTAGCTGGTATAACTTAGATTTGTCACTTTCAAGTGATTCTAAAAATACATTCAGCATAGATGGTACAAAGTGCATTACTGTGACCTTATGATCATCTATGGCGCTTATTATTGCGTCAGGGTTCCTCTCTTCACCATCTTTTAATAAACAAACACTTGCACCCTGCGTTGCCCACCACAGTAATTCCCAAACCGAAACATCAAATACAAAGGTTGTTTTTTGTAGAATGACATCATTATCTGTTAATGGATAATTCCTTTGCATCCACGATAGCCTGTTCACCAGGCTATTGTGCTGCATTAAGCATCCTTTTGGAGACCCCGTCGAGCCGGATGTATAAATGCAATAAACTAAATTATGAGGTTGCAACCCTACTGGTTGATTCTCCTGGTTGTGCTTGTTCTGGACTTTCTTAAACTTCTCTAATTCTTCATCATCAATAACCACTTTGCAACCACTGTCATTAACCAGGTAATCAATGCGCTCCTGTGGATAATCAGGCGACATTGGCGCATAAGCACCTCCTGATTTGAGGACACCTAAAATTGCAATAACCATCCACTCACTTCGCTCTAGTTTAATACCAACCAGATCGTCGGGCTTAATTCTATAGGTCTTCCGTAAGTAATCTGCCAATTGATTACTGATGAAGTTTAGCTCCTGGTAACTAAGTTCTATATTCTCAAAAACAACGGCTGGATTGCCCGGCGTTCTTTTTACCTGATCTTCAAATAGGTCTACAATTGTTTTGTCGGATGGAAAGTTAACTGTAGTATTATTGAAATCGCTCAACAGTTGTTTCTTTTCTTCGCTAGTCAGAAAGTCTATTTCAGATAAGATCTGTTTAGGGTTTTGGGCTACTGTAGCCATGATATTTTCGAAATGCCTCAGCATTCGCCTCATTTGCTCAGCACTGTATATATCTGCATTATATTCAAGACATAATTCAAGCCCGTTTTTTGATTCGGAAAATATAAAGTTTATATCGTTCCTTATTATCACTGGTTCTCCGGCATCATACTGACTGGTTTTTAAACCAACCATCATAAATTCTGCATCCTGCTCTAATGAAGTTTGCAATGTAACGACTACATCAAAGAGCGGGTTACGATTGATATTCCTTGGAAGTTTTAGTGAATCAACCAGCTCATCGTATGGATATAACTGGTGCTCATATGCCCCAAAAGTTATTTCAGTTACCTGCTTTAATAAACTCTCGTAATTTCCTAAACCATTGAAGCGGGCTCTGAGCGCTAATGTATTTGTATAGTACCCTATCTGATCATCAAGGTCTGAGTGGTCACGGCCTCCGATAAGACTACCAATAATTATATCCTCCTGGCCTGTATAACGATAAAATAACAGGTTAACGCAAGCCAGCAAATTCATAAATGTTGTACTGCCTGAGGCTTTACCTGTTTTATTTAGTCTATCTAATACTGTATTATTGATTTTTATTGTAAGTCCGTCTCCATTAAAAGTTTTTGTTACCGGGCGTTCCTTATCTGCCGGTAAGTTCAAAATAGGCGTTTTGCCTTCAAATTGCTTTAGCCAATATTCTTTATGAGATGCTATCTCGTCAGAATTCAATTGGTGATTATGCCATGCAGCAAAGTCCTTGTATTGTATACGTAGTGGATTAAGCTTCGGAGCTTTATTTTCAGCATAAGCATTATAAAACACGCTTAACTCTCTGCGGAAATTAGTCATTGACCAGTCATCGCTAATGATATTGTGATGAACGATCACCAGTACGTTCACATTAGCCTCAAGCTGAACAAGATGGCAACGCAATAAAGGGCCGGTACTCAAATTAAATCCCGAAGTGGTTTCCTTCTCTATTAGCCTATTCAATACAGACTGTTTATCTGCTGTTTTTGTAAGGTCTGTCTCCTTTAACTTAAATTGAAAATCTTCTGTGTTAATGACCTGTTGCCGTGGATTTCCTTCTTCATCTTCCTTAAATACAGTCCTTAAGGCCTCATGACGTGAAACGATGGACTCGACCGATTTTTCTAAAGCGGCTTTATCTAATTTACCTTCAAGTTTTACAACATAAGGGATATTATATGCGCTCTGCGAAGTATCCAGTTGCTGCAATACCCACAACCTGCGTTGAGTAGGCGATAAAATATAATCAGGTTGTTCAGCAACCAGCTCTTTAGCCTCGTATGTATTTATCTCCTTGCTGGCAATCGATTTCGCCTGTAATTCGATTGTATTCTCTGAAAAAATTTCCTTTATCGGAAGCTTAACGCCCAATTTTTTATGGATCAGTCCCCTTAACCTTGTCGCTTTTATGCTATGGCCACCAAGATCAAAGAAATCACTTTTTACGCTGATGTTTTCCTCTTCCAGGTTTAGCACATCGGCCCATATTTTGACAAGGGCAGTTTCTGTGTCTGTAGACGGCGCTATATATAGGGTGTCGTTTAGTCCGCTACCTTCCGGCATTGGCAATGCTTTTTTATCCACCTTACCATTGTTGGTCAATGGTATCGTGTCCATGTGCACGTAGTAGCCGGGCAACATGTATGACGGTAATTGATCTTTCAGGTAGTCTCTTAATTCTAAACCTTCGACGCCACCTGTTGTATAAGCAATCAATTCCTTATCCTGTCCATTAATGGCTTTGGCGATCACAACAGCCGCGTTAACCTTAGGATGCTTTAACAATGTAGATGTTATTTCATCAAGTTCGATCCTGTAACCGCGAATCTTCACCTGATCGTCGATACGTCCCAGGTATTCAATATTGCCATCTGACAGCCATCGGCCTAAATCGCCGGTACGGTACATTCTTTTTCCGGCTTTGAACGGATCGGATAAAAATCTTTCTTTATTTAATTCAGGACGGTTTAAATATCCCCTGCTCACGCCCTCACCGCCAATATAGATCTCACCTAAAGCACCAAAAGGCAGCAGGCGCTGATGGTCATCCAATATGTAAATATCAGTATTGGCCACCGGGCGACCGATTGGTACAAATACGTGGTAATTATCCCCCGGTTCGGGTTTATATTCTATTGATGTAATAGTGGTTTCTGTAGGGCCATACTCATTAATGAACATGAAACTGCCTTTCCACCTTTCAACGAGCGATGGCGAGCAGCTTTCACCACCTGTTATCACCCGCTTCACGTTGCTCATGTCGTCTATAGACAACTCTGCTAACACGGCCGGTACTGTGTGAATGTGACTTACTTTCTTGGCTATAATATAACTTTCGAGCGCCTGAAGATCAGAAACGGTAGCTTTATCTGGCGCAACCAATGCTGATCCGGTTAAAAATGCTATCCAGAATTGCTCAGCAGATGGGTCGAATGTAATAGTAGTAAACTGAAGCACCCTTTCATCAGCTGTGATCTTATAAACCTCACGCTGAGACCAGATCAGGTTCACCACATTTCTGTGTTCTACCAATACCCCTTTAGGATTGCCTGTGGAGCCTGAAGTATAAATACAATAAACCAGGTTATCGGCTTTGGCGCCATTTTTCAGATTTGCTTTGCTACAATCCGGCTGGGCTTTTTTAAATCGTTCTATTTCGTCTTTATCAATCAGTACTTTGCTGGAACTGTCATTTATCATATAATTGACGCGCTCAACGGGGTATTCCGGATCAATAGGAACATATGCCCCTCCTGCTTTCAGTATACCGATAATAGCAATAATCAGCCATTCACCACGCTCTAGTTTAAGACCAATCAGATCATCCGGCTTCACCTGGTAAGTTTTGCGCAGATAATCGCCGAATTGATTACCCAAAACATTTAACTCTTGATACGTTATCTCTAGTTCATTGAAGATTAAAGCTATATTATCAGGCGTTTTCTTTACTTGTGCTTCGAACAGATCGATCAGTGATTTATCCTTCGGATAATCAAATGCAGTATTGTTGAGCCCATTTAAAAGTTTATGCTCTTCTGCCTCAGTTAATACAGGCAACAAACCGATGCTTTTTTTAGGGTTCGTGAGTATCGAATTAAGCAGTATTTTATAATGATCTATTATGCGACTGATGGTGTCCTCTTTATAAAGATCAGAGTTATATTCTAGTCTACCGGTAAGTTTGGCACCGTCCTCTTTAATGAAAAGGGTTAAATCTGATTCCCGGGTATGTTCTGTGGGAACAGCAACGCCATTTTGTAAAATGAACATTACCTGGTACAGCGGATTGGAATTCAGGTCAGCCTCTTCTTTTATTAAGCCTGTCAGTTTTTCAAAAGGAAGATTTTGATGCTGATAAGCGTCGTTAACAGTATTATTTACAATTTTCAGTAGTTCTTCAAAGCTATTTGTACTGTTTATTTCTGTCCGTAAGGGGATTACATTTAAATGATCCGGTTGTTGCCTGTCGGGAGTGATAACGTTTCCTACGCAGATATCATCCTGCGAACTATAACGGTATAGCAAAACTTTATAAGCAGATAGCAACGTAACAAACAGTGACGCTTGTTGATCTTCACTGAACTTGGTTAATTGCGCCTTCAACTTTTCATCTATAACAAATCCGGAACTTTGCTTATTGTTACCTTTCCTATCGGATCTGGCTGAGTCTGTAAACAGATTCAGTGGCTTTACCCACCTCAGTTTATGTTTCCAATAATTTATTTCAGGTTCAAAAGGCATGTTTTCCGACAAAGTAAGGTTCGACATATAAATAAGTAGATTTTCGGCTAATCCCTTGCAAACAAGGAACTAAAGTAACTAATTCATAAAACATTTAGTTTGATGAGCACCTTTTTACGGATTTCCCAAACTTTGGTTTTTAACTTACAATTATTATACCACACAAATTCTCCCCGTGTATGGTATCCGTTACACGAAAAACTGTCAAATAAATTCGGTTTATAAGAAATGAAAAACGTCTTAAGCACAATGCCTAAGACGTTTCATATAAAGTAACAAACAGTTATAATGTTTTTACAAATGCGTATTTCGGATATCAATTAAAACGAAAGTCTACTTGCTTTTAAGTTGAGCTGCCGAACCTGTATCTAAAAACCATTGTAAATCACCGCTTTGTGGCTTGATCAATTGAGCCGGATACTCCTCGATATTCCTTTTATCTTCTATGATGTGGTGCACTGCAATTGCCTTACCTTCTCCATAAACCAGGAATGCTACGTGATGAGCAAGGTTGATCAAAGGAGCTGTCATGGTAATACGGTAGACCTTCTGATCTTCAAGATAAACAGCTTTCGCAGAAGCAGTCTTATCGTGCAGAACAGGCGTGTGCGGAAACAGGGATGCTGTATGCGAATTATCACCTAATCCCAACAACACCAAATCGAAACGTGGCTCAGTACCAGCGAAATACAAATTGATATCATTTGTATAGGCATTGGCTGCGTCATCAGGATTTAGCGACGTATCGACAGGAAATATTTGGTTAAAACTTAGCTCCAAAGGTTCCAGGATAGCCTTTTTGGCCATCAGGTAATTACTTTGCGAATCGGTGTGTGGTACGTAACGCTCGTCTCCAAAAAAGAAATGAACTTTGCTCCACTCGATTTTATCTTTATAAGCTGGGGAAGCTAATAATTCATACAGTTTTTTAGGGGAATTTCCTCCCGACAACGCAATAGAGAATTGCCCATTTGTGGAAATTGATGCCGATGCTGTTTCCACAACGTAGTTTGCCAAACCCTGAAGAACTTCGTCTTCGTTTTTAAAAACATTTATTTTCATCAAATAATTATTTTTTGCCTTGTACAGGTAGTGTAAACCAGTTAAATCCGTCGCGCGCGATCAAAGCCTCAGCAGATTCAGGTCCCCATGAGTCAGCCGAATAATTAGGGAAATTCAGGCTCTTTTTATTTTGCCATGTGCTCAGTATCGGCATTACCAATTCCCATGCTGCTTCTACCTGGTCGCCACGCATAAATAGGGTCTGATCACCTAACATCGTATCCAGTATTAATGTTTCATACGCTTCAGGGGCCTGCTGGCTGTAAGTTCCTTTATAGTCAAATACCATATCAACGGCATTCAGAACCATATCTATACCCGGACGTTTTGCCTGAACCTGCAAACGGATACTCATTTCAGGTTGTATGCTGATGATCAACCTATTCTGCTGCCAGCTTTCCGCCGCTTCAGTAGGGAATATCAAATGAGGAACATCCTTAAACTGTATGGTAATAACTGATGAGGATTGATGCAAACGTTTACCTGTTCTTAAATAGAAAGGTACACCCTGCCAGCGCCAGTTATCGATAAAGAATTTAATAGCTGCGAAGGTTTCTGTATTTGACTGAGGATCTACTTTGGGTTCATCACGGTAAGCAGGAACCTCTTTACCTTTCATCCAGCCGCTACCGTATTGACCGCGAACCGCTGCGTTACGAACATCTTCAGGTGTAAACTTACGCATAGCCCTCAATACATCTACTTTGCGGTCGCGCACTTCATCAGCATTAAAGCTCACAGGTGGCTCCATTGCGATGTGGCAAAGCAACTGTAATAAGTGGTTTTGGATCATATCACGTAATGCACCAGATCCATCATAGTAATCACCACGTTCTTCAACGCCTAATTGCTCAGAAACCGATATCTGCACGTGCTCGATGAAATTACGGTTCCAAAGCGGCTCCATGATGGAGTTCGCAAAGCGGAAAGCCATGATGTTCTGCACCGTTTCTTTACCCAAATAGTGGTCTATACGGTATATCTGGCACTCATCAAAAATTTTGGATAATAGCTCGTTCAGCTCTTTTGCAGTATCCAGATCGTGCCCAAATGGTTTTTCAATTACTATCCTCGTTTTGTTTTTATCCTCAGCCAGTTTTGCTTTGGCTAGATTTGAAGCAATGATCGGGAACAGGTTTGGAGAAACAGCCAGGTAATAAATTACATTAGGTTTTGCTTTCCAGTCTGCACTATGTTTCTCTATACGTTTACCGAATTCTTTGTAAGTCTCCGCATTTTTTACGTCAGAAACCTGGTAATAAACATTTTGTGAAAATGCGGCCCATTTGTCTTTGTCAGGTACTCCACTGCGTGAAAACTGGCTAAGATCTTTATACAGGTTTTCCCTGAATTGTTCGTCAGAATATTGTGTACGGCCGGTACCAATTATTGAGAAATTGTTGGGCATCCATCCGTCCAAAAACAGGTTATATAAAGCAGGACCTATTTTCCTTGAGGTCAAGTCGCCGGTTCCGCCAAAAATGACAAATATAGTAGGGTCTGATTTTGTGTTTGCGCTCATGGTAGTTTTTCGTTTGAATAAGGGTTTGTTAGTCACGATTATTGTTCAGCCCATTGAGTATGAAATACGCCTTCTTTACCGATCAGCTCATAAGTGTGCGCTCCAAAATAATCGCGCTGAGCCTGGATCAGGTTTGATGGCATACGTTTATTAATAAAATTATCGAAATAGCTTATAGATGCTGTGAAGCATGGCGCAGCTATTCCTGCTCCAATTGTTGCCGATAATACTGTACGGGAACCTTTAACTGCTTCTGATACTACCGCATGAATACTATCATCCAATAACAGATGTGCTAAAGATGGATTCTTTTCATATGCTTTAAAGATATCATTCAAAAATGCAGAACGAATAATACATCCGCCGCGCCAGATTTTCGCGATCTCGCCAAGTTTCAAATCATATTTATATTCTTCCGATGCTCTTGACAGCAAATGCATGCCCTGTGCATAAGAAACGATCATACTGAAATAAAATGCCTGTTCCAATGATTCAAGGAATGAATCGGTATCAACATCAAGTGCTTTTTCACCGTCACCATATAAAGCAGCGGCTTGAACGCGCAATTCTTTGTATTTAGAAAGATCACGCATAGATACCGAGCTATCTATAGTTGGGATCGGTGCCTGCAAATCCATCGCTACCTGCGAGGTCCATTTACCGGTACCTTTTGCTTTGGCTTCGTCTTTAATATCGTCGATCAGCAAATGATCTGTTCCCGGAGCATTGTAGTGAAAGATATCTTTCGTGATATCCAACAGGAATGATTGCAAACGCCCCGCATTCCATTTAGCGAATACCTCGCCGATATGTGCATTATCCATTTGCAGACCTTTTTTCATGATCTCGTAGGCTTCAGCTATCAATTGCATCAAGCCATACTCGATGCCATTATGCACCATTTTCACAAAGTGACCAGATGCACCCGGACCGATATAAGTTACACATGGCGCGCCATCAACCTTAGCTGCAATGGCCTCGAAAATAGGTTTCATCACATTGTAGGCTTCTTTATCGCCGCCAGGCATCATGCTCGGGCCACGACGTGCGCCCTCTTCACCACCCGAAACACCCATGCCGAAGAAGTGCAAGCCTTTTGCTTCCAATTCTTCTACACGGCGATTGGTATCAGTAAAGTGCGAGTTGCCGCCATCTATCAGTATATCCCCCTGTTCAAGCAACGGGGTCATTTCTTCTATTACAGCGTCGACTATCTTACCTGCGGGTACCAACATCATGATGGCGCGCGGTTTAGTCAAACTAGCTATAAATTCTTTTGCATCACTGAAACCCTGCACATCCTTTTCTTTTCCTTCTTCATTCAGCGAGTTTACCTTCGAAATGTCTTTATCATGACCAGCCACAGCATAACCATGATCAGCCATATTAAGCAATAAACTCCGGCCCATAACACCCAGGCCAATCATGCCAAAGGCATATTTATTTGATGTTGTGCTCATTTTAGTTTTGAGTTTTCTTCTTTTAAATCTTCTAATATTTTCTTTGTCGTTTCAAAGCTGATATGCTGATAAGCGCGCAACCCAAGTTTACCGGCTGCTTTAGCGAACATTTTCCTGTCATCAAAATAAACGCATTCCTGCGGCTGTGCCATAGCTATACCCATTGCCAGTCTGAAAATTGCAGGATCGGGTTTGCGGATACCTACTTCACAAGACGACACAAATGCATCGAAGCATTCGTGAAGTTTGAACTTCTTGATACGATAATCATTCAGCTCTTTACCCTCATTATTAATGGAAATGATCCGGAAGCCGCAATCTTTTTTCCATTCCTTCAGCCATGCAAGCATATCAGGCAATTCCTTAGATTGATCGAACATGAATTTTTTAAAATCTTCACGTGCAAAGTCACGCGGACGATTAAAAACCACTGTATCAATATATTCATCCAGATCAACGCCACTGGCTTCGTACACATTAAAAATAAATGTGTGCAAATCGCTCATCTCCTTGTAGTCAAGATTAAATAAGCGAGCCGCTTCCTGGCGCGATTCATGCCCCCAGCCATTGGTAAGCAGGATGCCTCCTATGTCAAAAAATAGGAATTTTACGGCTAATGTCTCCACAGCAATTAAGCTTTAACTTTTTGGCCTTCAATTGCTTGTAACAGTTTTTCAAACGGTTTGTTGAACTTGTCAACCCCCTCGTCTTCTAACTGTTGCGTGATCTTATCTATATCAATCCCGATAGATTTCAATTTTGTTAAAGTTGCTGTTGCTTCGGCAAGGCCTTGCTCTAAAGTGTTTTCAGCAATACCATGATCGCGGAAAGCTTCAATAGTTTCCAATGGAACGGTATCAACAGTATCCGGACCGATCAATGCTTCAACATATTTGGTATCCTTAAATGCTGGGTTCTTGCTGCTGGTACTTGCCCACAGTAAACGCTGTGGTTGCGCTCCTTGTGCAGCTAGTTTTTCCCAGCGTGGACCGCTGAATACTCTTTTGTATATCTCGTATGCCTTTTTAGCTGATGCGATAGCTACTTCTCCTTTTAACTCGGGAGCGCCTTTTTCATCCAGCAAAGGATCAACTAAAACATCAATGCGGCTTAAGAAAAAGCTTGCTACTGATGAAATATGGCCAATTGAATGACCGGCAGCCAGGTGATCTTCCAAACCTGAAATGTAAGCTTCGGTTACTTCCTCGTAACGTGGCAAACCGAATAATAAGGTAACGTTGATATTAATACCTTTAGCTATTGAACTTCGGATTGCACCTAAACCGGGTTTTGTACCCGGTATCTTGATCATTACGTTTTTACGATCAACGGCTTTCCATAGCTTTTCAGCTTGTTCGGCGGTTTCTTTCTCTTTAAGTGCCAGGAAAGGCGAAACTTCAAGGCTTACATAACCATCAACATGTTTTGATTCCTCATAAACACCTTTGAACAGGTCTGTCGCACTTTGGATGTCTTTAACAGCAAGGCCAAAGAACAATTCCTCATTATCAGTAGTAGTTTTTGCTAGTTCTGCAATATCAGCATCATAATCTGAGCTGCTGGTAATGGCTTTTTCAAAAATAGCCGGATTAGAGGTTACCCCTCTTACACCGTCTTCATCTATCAGTTTCTTTAATTCACCAGATTTGATGATCTCACGATTAATAAAATCGAGCCAGATGCTTTGGCCGAAACTGTGGATTTGTTTTACTCTATTAGTTGCCATGATTATTTTCTTTCTGTTTTTCTTTAATAAATAAATTCAGAGAGAGATGCAGGAAGCAGATTACAAATCTCATTTCTCGCATCTCAAATCTCACATCTTATAATAAGGCTTTCGCTTTGTTTACAACATTTTCAACTGTGAACCCGAATTCCTTGTACAGTTCTTCAGCAGGTGCTGATTCGCCGAATGTATGCATCGCCAGAACATCACCTTCATCGGTTACATATTTATGCCAGCCCAGCGGAGAGCCCATTTCAACAGCCAAACGTTTTTTGATAGCCTTAGGGAATACTTTTTCTTTATAGGCAGCATCTTGTTTTTCGAACAGTTCCCATGACGGCATACTTACTACCCGTGCCTGGATACCTTGTTCAGCCAGCTTAGTCTGTGCAGACATGATTAACGATACTTCAGATCCGGTTGCGATCAATATTACCTGAGGTGTTTTTTCTGAATCAGAAACTATGTAAGCACCTTTTTCCAGTTGAGTAGCCTTACCATATTTATCCTGGTCGATGATCGGTAATCCCTGGCGGGTAAACACCAACACCACCGGGCCATCTTTGTGCTCAAGTGCTACGCGCCATGCCTGGGCTGTTTCGTTTGCATCAGCAGGGCGAAGCACCACGATATTCGGAATAGAGCGTAATGATATTAACTGTTCAATTGGCTGGTGAGTAGTACCATCTTCACCTAAACCAATACTATCGTGCGTATAAACAAATATCGGTCTGATCTTCATAATAGCGGCCAAACGGATCGGCGGGCGCATATATTCTGAGAACATCAGGAAGGTTGCACCAAATGGAATGATACCTTTTGTTAAAGCCATGCCATTTAAGGCTGATCCCATAGCATGTTCGCGGATACCGAAGTGGAAATTACGCCCGTCTCTCTTTTCAACAGTGAAAGAATCATACTCTTTCATATTAGTTTCTGTTGATGGAGCTAAGTCAGCAGCACCACCTATTAATGTAGGTAATTTATCAGCGATAGCGTTCAGCACTTTACCTGATGCCTGGCGGGTTGCCATTTTTCCTTCTGGCTTAAATACCGGCAGGGCTGCATCCCATCCTTTTGGTAATTCGCCGCTTATAGCTTGTTCGTATTCAGCAGCTAATTCAGGAAATTTCTCTTTATAGGCTTTATATAGGTCATTCCATTTCTGTTCAGCCCCAGCGCCTTTTTCGCCACACTTACGGTAGTAATCCAATACTTCATCAGGAACAACAAATGACTGCTCCGGATCAAAGCCAAAGAATTTTTTAACCAGCTTTATTTCATCGGCACCAAGCGGCGAACCGTGTGCACCAGCAGTGTCTACTTTGTTCGGGCTACCATAAGCAATATGTGAGCGTACTTTGATCAGCGATGGCTTGCTTACTTCGATTTTAGCATTGTTGATGGCATTTGATAAGGCATTGATGTCATTTACATCGTTTACTACCTGCACATGCCAGCCGTATGACTCAAAACGTTTAGCAACATCTTCATTAAAGGTAATATCGGTATCGCCTTCGATAGAGATGTGGTTATCATCATATATATATATAATATTGCCCAACTCCAGGTGACCAGCTAATGAAGCCGCTTCTGAAGCAACACCTTCCATCAGGTCGCCATCGCTGACAACAGCATAAATTTTATAGTTAAAAAGATCGAACCCGGGCTTGTTGTAACGCGCTGCAAGATATTTTTGACCTATAGCAAAACCAACACCATTGGCAAACCCTTGTCCTAAAGGACCGGTAGTCACTTCGATACCGTCTAAAAGACCGTATTCGGGGTGCCCTGCCGTTTTGCTATGTAATTGCCTGAAGTTTTTAAGATCGTCCAGAGTAACGTCATAGCCGGTCAGGTACAAAAAACTATACTGGAACATACATGCGTGGCCAGCAGACAGAATAAACCTGTCGCGGTTTGCCCAATGTGAGTTCTTCGGGTTATAGTGCATAAATTGTGACCAAAGCACATGACCTATCGGCGCGATAGCCATCGGTGTACCCGGGTGACCTGAATTTGCTTTTTGTACTGCATCGGCTGACAATACTCTTACGGTATCGATACTTAACTGTTCAATGCTTTTTGTAGTTGAATCCATATTTTTAACTATAGATAATTGAGTGATTTAAATTGATTAACTAATTGTTGACGGCACCGAAGTTATCAGATCATGCCGGGCATCTTTCAGCCACAAGCGCGATCCACCTTTAATACCATCCTGGTTGGTAACCAGCTTCATATTCTTATCCAGCTTAAATTTCAGTTTGTCTGAATTTCCGCCTCCTATATATAAGGTATCGTAATTGACTACGGTTTTTAAAGTTTTCAAAACTTTTTTCATTCGTCTGTTCCACTTCTCGTTCCCCTCTTTTTCCAATGCTCTTTCGCCTACATACTGATCGTAGGTTTTTCCTTTTGCAAAAGGATGATGCGCTAATTCCAGGTGCGGCATCAACTGACCATCTACCAATAAAGCGGTACCGAATCCTGTGCCTAACGTGATTACCATTTCCAGGCCCTTTCCGCTTACCACGCCCAGACCTTGCATATCAGCATCGTTTACTACGCGTGTAGGCTTACCCAGCTCTTTTTCCAACTTTTTGCTCAGGTCGAAATCTTTCCAAAAATCAGTTCCCAGGTTGGGTGCTGTTTTAATAACGCCGTGTTTAACATAGCCCGGGAAACCAACTGAGATGTAATCGTATTCGGGGAAATTTTTTACCAACTTTTTGATTCCATTAACCACATTTTCGGGGCTTGCGGGCAAAGGCGTCGGTATTTTGTCATAGTCCATTTGCAGGGCACCTTTGTCATTTAATATAGTAGCTTTTATATGCGATCCTCCAATATCAATTGACAGGAATTTTGGTGAAGATGCAGCTTTTTTTTCCATGTAGTATTTGCGGGGTTAAGCGTGTTTTTTATAGGCAGTATTATAGTTCGGTAGATTGATATTCAAAGTTAGGATATACATTGATTAACTCTGTTTTTAATGGCAAAGTTTTTTATCTAATTAAAGTAATTTTTGTGAACGGTAGCTATAAGTTACCCTATAACCGGCTGTTGGTCGGTGCAATATTAACTAAATTAGCTTTGGGAACAACTTTTTTTGGGGCGAAATAATATTTATTAATATTATCTTAATAAAAGACAGGCAATTGGAAGAAAATAAGCCTTCTGCGAAGGCTATTTTTAAGAAGTTTTTAAAAAGAATTTGACGTCGGGGGCAGATTCGAACTGCCGTAAAAGGTTTTGCAGACCATCACCTATCCACTCGGTCACCCGACTTTAAGAATAACGGAAACCATCCCGGCTTCCGTTATTAAACCAAAAAAACTAAGAAATCACTATCTAAAATAGTTTCTTAATGCTGGTCGCTTTGCAGGGCTGGTATTACCTTCCTGGGGACCTGTGCATATTGCGTATATTATTTTGCTGAGTACCGGCCTTTTTTACCGCTGAAAGAATTTCGCCGGTTGGAAATGTTTTTGAAAAGTCCGGGTCGATGTGATCATATTCGATTTGGCCGGTAGCAGACACCACATAAGTAGCTAACAAAGGGACATTAGTATCGATGCCTGAAAACTTGTTCCAGATCGGATCGTGTTCTGAGTATATCCTGAATTTTTCGGCAATTTGCTTGTTCTTATCAAAATAGAAGTTAAGTGATAAACTATTATCCCATACTAACTTTTCCAGTTTCTTGTCTTTTTCTGAACTGATAATTAAAAGGCTGGCTTTGTTAGCTGAAATATCATTCTGCAGAGAACTTAATTGCTTCAACAATTCGATACCATATTGCTGCCAGTGATAAGAGTAAAATCCGATCACCAATGGTTTGTTCAAAAGCTGGTGAAACAGAACAGGCCCATGAGTCTCAGCACCATTAAAAAACTGCTGCCATCTCCCCGGCTCTTTTTCCAAAGAAAAATCCGGCAATATATCTCCCGATCTTACCGGTTCAGACTTCTGAAATGACCTGAAAATTAAATCCTGATCGGGTTCGATCTCTGACAGATCAAAGTATGGAAAGCTGTTTATTTTAAGTGCTGATAACATATTTTATTCTTTCATTAAGTAAATCGACAAGACAAATGTATATATTATCTATCTATTTAGTAGTATTTATTTGAAAAAAATTTAATTATTTTATAATTGATTGTTTTTAAATGAATTACCTATTCTAAGCAACCCACTATAAACATAACATCCGGCGCAGAAGCCTACAAATGATTCTAAAAAAGCGAATAAAAGTAGTACCGAGGTCACGATAAGCACACCCGTATCCTGCTTCAACAAAGTCAGGATTAATATACCTATAGTAAACACCAACCCTACCCCGGCAGCAAATCGTTTTGGAGCACGATCAACAGGTTTATTCTTTATTTTGAATAGATTGATTACTGCATCGCTAAGTATAGCCAGCAAACTATACTTTCCCTGGTTATTTGCTCTCAGCAAAAAGTCAATCACCAGGAAAGCCATGATGATCCACCAATTAGTAAGCAAAAAGATTATGCCTAACACAAAAACCCAGAAGGCAGTTAACCGTGCTTTGTTCTCGTTCATTGGCACAAAATCCACCGGGCATTGCACGTTATTGTTCATAACACAAAGTTGATAAATTCTACCGGATTGGTCAATAATAACACTTGACTTACTCTACTCCTTTTACATTCATATGTAAAATGTAGATGGCTTTTGATGCGGTTATGAACAGATCATCTTTATTTTTACCGCAGAAACAGAGGTTTGCGGTCCAGGGTTCATCAACTTTAATGTGGGCTATTTTAACGCCTTGCGGATTATAAACAATAACGCCATTTCCGGTTAAGTACACATTGCCTTGTTCATCTAGTGTCATCCCGTCTGATCCTTGCTCAACAAACAGCTTTTTATCGGTTAGGGTTCCATCAGGAGTTATAGTGTATTTATAGGTCTTATTAGCTTCAATGTCTGCTATATATAAATTCTTACCATCGGGCGTACCAACAATACCATTTGGCTTTTTCATATCCGACACAACTATTACAGGCTTATTGCTGCCCTTAGCCAAAAAGTATACATTCTGTCCTTCAATATCCGGCTTTTTCCTATCCCAGAAATCCCGCTGGTAATAGGGGTCAGTAAAGTATATACCGCCGTTTGGAGCCACCCAAACATCATTGGGGCCGTTCAATCGGTGTCCATCGAAGTCGTTCGCTAAAACTTTGATTTTACCTTTCGGGCTAATAGCAATCAATTGATCTTTAGTTTCAGCACATGTGACCAGGTTACCTTTAGCATCAAAATAAGTTCCATTAGAATGCAGGGCATCTTCCATAAAAACAGAAAGCTTGCCATCAACACTATACTCCCATATTTTATTATTCGGCTGATCGGTAAAAAACACATTACCCTGCTTATCTACAGACGAGCCTTCAGTGAATGTAAATTGTTTGGAGATCAGTTTTGGCTTTGCTGTCGTATCATACAATTGCTGCGCTGATACAGCAGATACAGTAAGACAAATTCCTATTAAGGCGAAAGATAACTTCTGATACTTCATATCATAAAATTAACCTTTTTTAGAAAGATTCGGTTCGCTGTATAAGCCAAAATCGCTCAACGCAATACAAACTGCTGCTTTGGTAACTCTCAAACGCACTTTGCTTGTAGTACTACTTTCGGGTAAACGTATCAGGCGGTTACCCCCAATACTGGTCGCAGTAGCAATCTGACGCCATTTACCATCCTGCCAAACATCTACAGCGACTTCATCTATACGCTGACCCAGCTTTATATTTTCACGAAGTTGAATGATATTGAACGATTTCTTTTTATGAAGCTCAAGCACCAGTTCGGGCGTTTTTACTTTATCGTCAGTAGCCCAGTAGCTATAACGATCGTTGTCCAGCAAACGGGCAGGGCCAAATTTAGCCTGGTTCCCTCCTCTTACATTGCTTGCTTTTAAGGCGGCACCCTTTGCAAGGTTTGTTGCAAATGTTTGTTTTAGTATGTCACCAAATTCTTTCAAAGCTTTCACATCATTATCACTTAGCAAACCTCTTCTGTCTGGTGATAAACCCAGATCTAAACAAGCGCCGTGGCCTACGCTTTTAAAATACAGATTGAAAAGCGAATCAGGTGTTTTAACTTTTTCATCCTGGTCTTTGTGATAGAACCATCCCGGTCTTAACGGCACATCGCATTCTGCAGGTATCCAGTATTTGCCATCACGATGTCCTTCTGTACCTTCTTCGTCTTTGGTAAAGCCGTTGCCCGGTTCTTTTCCCGCTTCAGGTGCATGCGGCGTATAAGTCGCCCAGCAAGTTTCACCTGCGTGGCCAGCCTCATTACCTACCCAACGCACATCCGGACCAACGTCACCAAATATTGTTGCATCAGGCTGCAGCTTTCTGGCTATTCCCCATGTAATTGGCCAGCCATAGTACGTCGAACGATCTATTTTACGCACTTCACGTGCACCACCGTAATAACCATCCCCTCCGTTTGCTCCATCATGCCACACAATAAACAGCGGGCCGTAATTACTGTATAACTCCTGCAGTTGCTTGCGGTAAACTTCAGTTACATATTCAGGCTTTCCGTATAAGGCGCTATTCCTGTCCCATGGCGAGCAGTATACACCCATCTTAATACCCAGCTTATCACAAGCTTCGCGGTATTCTTTTACGATATCACCTTTACCATCTTTATAAGGGCTCTTTGAGATATTATGCTCAGTAGTTTTTGTTGGCCACATGCAAAATCCATCGTGATGCTTGGCAACCACTACTATCCCTTTAAAACCACCCGCTTTTAGTGAGCTTACGATTTGCGTAGCGCTAAATTCGGTAGGGTTAACAATCTTCGGATCTTCGTCCCCATACCCCCATTCTTTATCGGTATAAGTATCAGGCCCGAAATGGATGATACAATACATTTCTGTTTCCTGCCATTGTAGCTGTCCCTTAGTCGGCAATGGCCCATAAGGTTTTGGGGCTGACTGGCTGAAGGCACTAATAATAAATAAGCAACTGAGGAGCGTTAAGGTGATTTTTTTCATCGGGTGTTAGTGTAGTTGATTGCTAAAGTAGCAATTTTTAGCATTAACCGTTGGACAAACATTTCTTGTGTGCTGTAATTTTTCTCCTTATGTTTAGCCTGTCATGAAAAACACTGTAAAACTACTTGCTATTGCCCTTTCTGCCTGTTTTTATTCAACACTTATCCAGGCACAATCTGTACCTGTTTATAAGGATATGAGCCAACCGCTGGATACCCGCGTTAAAGACTTAGTATCAAAGCTGACTTTAGAAGAAAAGGTCTCCTTATTAGGCTACAACAGCAAAGCCGTTCCGCGACTAGGTATCCCTGCTTACAACTGGTGGAATGAGGGTTTACATGGCGTTGCCCGTGCCGGGGAAGCTACTATTTTCCCGCAGGCTATCGGTATGGCGGCTACTTTTAATGATGATCTGATCAAACAGGTGTCTACAGTAATATCTACAGAAGCACGTGCAAAATATAACCTGGCCATAGCCAAAGACCGTCACCTGCAATACATGGGGCTAACTTTCTGGACACCTAATATTAATATTTTCCGCGACCCACGCTGGGGCCGTGGACAAGAGACTTATGGTGAAGACCCTTTCCTAACAGCTACCATAGGTAGCGCATTTGTTAAAGGACTGCAAGGCAATGATCCGCGTTATTTAAAGGCATCTGCTACCGCCAAACATTTCGCTGTACACAGCGGGCCGGAAGCAACCAGGGATTTCTTCGATGCCAAAGTAGATGAGAAAGATTTCCGGGAAACGTATCTGTATGCATTCCATGCTTTAGTCAATAATGGTGTCGAATCGGTGATGAGTGCATACAACCGTATTAATGGCGTACCAAACTCGATCAACAAAGTACTCTTGACAGATATATTAAGAAAGGAATGGGGTTTTAAAGGTCACGTGGTAACTGATTGCGGCGCATTGGATGATGTTTACTCAACTCACAAAACTTTACCAAATGCGGTTGAGGTAGCTGCGGCTGCCATTAAAGCCGGCATCGACCTGGACTGCTCCACTATCCTACAGAATGATGTGATCAAAGCCATCGATCAAAAACTAATCACGGAGAAAGAAGTAGACCAGCGTTTAACCGAACTTTTGCGCACCGAGTTTAAGCTTGGCTTTTATGACGATCAGCAAAAGGTTCCGTTCCACAGCTATGGCGCTGACAGTGTTCATAATGCATCGCATGTTGCGTTGGCCCGTAAAGTGGCGCAGCAAAGCATGGTGTTGTTAAAAAACAACAACAATATATTGCCATTAAACAAAGCCGATTATCCAAGTATCATGGTGTTAGGTCCCAATGCGGCTGCACTTGATCCGATGATAGGCAATTACCATGGTGTAAGCAGCAGAGTAGTAAATTTTGTTGAAGGCATTACTAGTTCAGTTGATCCGGCTACCAGGATTGAATATGACCTCGGTTCTGATTATACCGATACTACGCATTTTGGTGGGACATGGGCAGCAGGTAATTGCTCGGTTACCATAGCCGTTGTTGGTCTGTCACCTGTTTTAGAGGGTGAAGCTGGAGATGCATTCCTGTCTAAATCGGGTGGTGATAAGAAAGACCTGAGCCTGCCAGCCAGCGAGATCGCGTTCATGAAAGCGTTAAGACACAGTGCTAAAACACCCATCATCGCAGTAGTAACAGCCGGCAGCGATGTTGATATCTCAGCCATTGAGCCTTATGCAGATGCTATTGTATTCGGCTGGTATCCGGGTGAACAGGGCGGAAATGCATTTGCCGACCTTCTATTTGGCAAAATATCCCCATCAGGGCATTTACCATTGACATTCTATAAATCGATAAAAGATGTTCCGGATTATTCTGATTATTCGATGAAAGGCCGCACCTACCGTTATTTTAACGGACCTGTGCAATATCCGTTTGGTTTCGGCTTGAGCTATACTTCGTTTGAGTACCAGGCGGATAAAAGTCCTGCTAAAAAATACACTACAAAGGATACTCTAAATGTCACTGTAAAGGTTAAAAACACAGGCAAAATGGATGGCGATGAAGTGGTTCAGGCTTATATTCAATACCCCCAGGTTGACCGTATGCCTGTTAAAGAACTAAAAGGTTTTAAACGGGTTACTGTGACCAAAGGAGGCGAACAATCGATAAATATCAAAATACCGGTTAAAGACCTGCAAAAATGGGATCTGAAAACACATGCGTGGAAAACTTATCCGGGAGATTACAAGTTGGTATTGGGAAGCAGTTCACAGGATGATAAGCTGAATTTTGTGTTCAAGATAAATTAAGCGTTTTGTATTCCAAAGACGAAGCATCTCAACTCAAACAAGAATTCTGGACTACCTTCGGTCAATACATTTCGCCGCAATTATCGGCCGAAGGTTTAAGGGTGAACTGGGTAAACTACAAAACCGGTATCAAGTATGTATATTTCCGGATGGAGGCTGTTAAGAAGTCGGCATCAATAGCTATTGAAATTGCTCATCCCGATGCGGGTATTCAAGAACTATTCTTTGAGCAATTTTTGGAATTAAAAAATGTGCTTCATTTTGCTTTGAATGAAGATTGGGAGTGGCAATTACACCACATTAACGAGGAAGGAAAAATTACCAGTCGTATAATAAGGCATTTATATGGGGTAAGCATCTTTAATAAAAACGACTGGCCGGCATTGATCTCTTTTTTCAAACCGAGAATAATCGCCCTTGATGAATTCTGGAGCGATGCCAAATATGCTTTCGACGCACTCAAATAACTTTCTCGATCATCCACAGATGACCAAATGGGTCGCGGATATCGCCCTGCCTATAGCCATAATCATAATCCTGCATAGGTGACACCACCGTTGCTCCTGCTGCAACTGCTTTTTCCATCACCAAATCAGGATCTGTAACCATCAGTCCCATAATCGTGGTAGTACCACCACACAAAGCAGGACTGTATCTACGCGCGCTTGGTTTTTCTTCGTGGATATGAAATATTGCCCCTCCTATCTCCAATTCCGAAACATGTACTGTGCCGTCATCATTGCTAAATCTTCTTAACTCAACCGCATCAAAAGCTTTCTTGTAAAATTCAACAGCGTCGGCGCCATTCTTCCCAACAAAAAATTGCGGAACAAAGGTTGTTTGTGTATAAGCTTTCATAGTGGGCAGCATTAACTTGAATGATCGTGCAGAATCTTCCAGCCGTTTCTGGTCAATATCATTACCAATGAATAAACCCCGGACCTTTCAGGCAAATTATTGCCTGTCAAGATGAACTTGCCTGTTAGCAAAGCATACTTCTCCCCTAACAATGTAACTTTCAGATCCTCATAGTGCAGGTTCTGCTTGGGCATTTTACCGTTAAAGTATTTCTTTTCGTACAGCTCTTTGATGGTATTAACTCCCGCCGGACCGGTTGGCATCATCATGGTCGACTCATCGGTATACATCTTCATAAAGCTGTCCAGATCGCCTTTGTTCCAATCATTTTCAGAATTTTTCATGGCAGTGATGATCTTCGATTGGGCATCCTGTGCGCTGGCATGCATGGTAAGTGCTGAGAGGCTTAAAAAGCACAGCACAGGTAAAATAAATTTCGGAATGAGTTTCATATTAATCGGCTTGAGATTGGTTAAGCCAATTTCTGAAATAAAAATGAGCTAATCAATCGAACACGTATTAAATAATTGGGTTAAGCAGTGTAATAAATTTCGACCTTGCTGCTCTAAAAAGACAAACAAAGGTTCCCCGAAAACAATTTTTATTTTTTTTAAAATGTTTTTCAGGGTCATCCGTCTCTACCTTTAAAGGAGAAATAAATTGATCACCGCCGTAATGCCCGAAGAAAAAAACAACCATATCATACAGACAATCAAAGCGTATGGTAAGGGCTTGCTGGGCTTTATCCGCCGGAGGGTAAAAACCGACGCTGATGCCGAGGACATTCTGCAGGATGTGTGGTACCAGCTCAGCTCGGTAGTTAATGCCCAGCCGATAGAGCAAACCGGCGCCTGGCTTTACAAGGTGGCGACCAATAAGATCATCGACAAAAACCGCAAAAAAACTGAAGAGCTATACGACATTACCCTATCCGGAGATGAGGATGATGATGAAGGTATAGATTTCAGAGCCATACTGCTAACTGAAGGCACTACCCCGGAGACAGAATATATCCGTAACCTGTTTTGGGAGCAACTATTCCTGGCGCTGGATGAATTGCCTGAAGAACAACGGCAGGTTTTTATATGGCAGGAACTCGACGATATTCCTTTTAGCGAAATAGCTGAGCGTACCGGCGAAAAAATTCAAACGCTGGTATCGCGCAAACGTTACGCAGTACTTCATCTGCGCAAGCGGCTTAAACAGTTGTATGAAGAAATTACAGAAAATTAAAAATTAAAGACATGATAAATAAAAACTTTGAAGATGAAGCTTACAGACATAGGCTGCACTTTAGAAAGAAACTAATTTTTGTACCATTCCTGATAGTTGGCGGCCTAGCCCTTATTAGCTACATCGTTATGCTATTGTGGAACAACCTGTTACCAGATATATTCCATATCACAACCATTACCTACTGGCAAGCGGCGGGGATACTGATACTATCTAAAATATTGTTTGGATTTGGAGGCCCTAAGGGTCGTGGCGGTGCACCATGGATGCGTCATAAAATGGAACGCTTTAAAAATATGAGTCCTGAAGAGCAGGAGCGTTTCAGGGAACAGATGCGTGCCCGCTGTGGTAAATGGGGCCGTCATCGTGGCGGATTTGATTGGGATGAACCCAAAACAACACAAGAGGCTCCAAAAGCAACAGAATAAATTTTCCGGACTTTGTCCAATTTCAGCGATCCCGATAGTTATTGATTCAGAACATTATAAAATACGATTATGGAAGTATTAGTTTTTAAAACCAATGTGACCAGCAAGAGGAAAGTAGATAAAGTAAGGACTTTATTAATGTCTTTCCCAACCATCAGGCAATGGAATTTTGACCTGGAAGATTGCGATAAAGTATTAAGGATCGAAGCGATCGGATTACAACCGGCAATGGTAGAATCGCTACTGCATACCGCAGGTTTCAGCTGCCGGGAACTGGACTATTAACGCCGTGCATTTTGCATAGTGATCATAGTAACGACTGCGCAAACCAATACAACCATAATAATTAATACACACATAATTAATTATTTATAAAGGTTAAATAAAGTAAAAATAGAGTCTATAATCCTGGGTGTTGGAATAAGGAGAAGAAGACTTACGAAGTTTCAGAAACTTCGTAAGTCTTTTTTATTTAGTTAAAAGTGTTCTTTAACTGAATGTATTTGTCGAGGTCTTTTGAATTAAAACCTTTAGCTTTCATTTGAGATACGTACTCAGGTGTTACCCCTGTTGCTTTAAGCGACGTGGCTTCATTCAGAGAGATATTATTGAACCCGAGATCCTTAAAGCCTTTAATAAACTTAGCAGTTACCCCCAGTGATTTTAAAGAAGTAAGATCATTCGGAGATATATCTTTAAAACCTATCGATTGAAAGCTCTTTACGTACTCTGAAGTAATACCCAATGATTTAAAGGAATTTAGATCATTAACCGGGATATCTTTAAATCCTAATGACTTAAATCCGTTCACATACTGTGCATCAATTCCTAATGATTTCAACGACATCAATTCATTAGCCGGTATATCACTATAACCGATATCCTTAAAATCTTTTACATATTCTGGCGTGATGCCGAGCGATTTAAACGACACGAGGTCATTAGGTGATAAATCTTTATAACCAATTTGTGTAAAGCCTTTCACATATTCTGGAGTAACATTCAAGGATTTCATGCTGGTTACTTCATTGAAAGGAATATTATCAAAGCCTGCTGACCTTAAGCCTTGCAAATAAGATGAATCCACATTTAATGCTTTGTAAGATGAAACATCATCCGGTGAGGGAAGACTAGTTTCTCCGGGCTTGGCCCCTTTGCGCAAACCGCGGATGTATGCGCCGGTGATCCCCTGTGCTTTAAAGCTGATCAACTGATTATAACTGATGTGAGGATATCCCGCACTGTGTATTTCCTGGATATATTTGCCATCTACACCTAATGCCTTTGCGGAAACCAGGTCATTTGCAGAAATATCAGGGTAACCGTTTTCTTTCCAGTATTTGATAAATGGTTCGTCAACTTTTAAAGCAGCCATCGATATCATCTCGTTTTTGGAGATATTACCAAAGCCATTTCTTTTCAACATAGAAACATAATCCTTAGTGATATTCAGGATAAAGAATGCAAACTCATCCTGGTTATCCACGTCGGTTACTCCCTGGTTACCTACATAGGCCTCAAATTCTTTGCTAGCTTCGAACTTATAATGACCATAACCCTGATCACCGTCGAACTTACCATTAAACTTCATAACACCGGCATCGCGGGTGATAGTAAAATCGCCTTTCTGATCCTTCGGAACGGCTGATAATTCGCTCAACTTAAAATTGTCAGAGCTGCTGTTCCAATCTTTATCATCCTCATCGCTTCTGAACTCAATACGAACCCGTTCTCCTTTTATCGTTGCAAACCATGAGCCTGCTGTCCTGTCGGTATTGCCCCAGTTTACATGCGATTGAGATTTTGTTTTGGTGACCGTCTTAGTGTGGGTCTTATTGGTCTGGCTGAAAGCAGTTTCGTTCAGTGCACAGGCCAGTCCTGCCATAAGCGGGATCAGGATAAAATATTTCCACATCGTATGGATGTTTGATTTTTTGGCGTTCATCATGACTATACGTTTCTTTAATAGTGATTGATTATAATTGGTGGTGACACTCAGCGCTAAATGCGGCGCCGATACTTTTAATAAACTCATTTGATAGCTGGATTTTTCCACCTCGTTTTGATCGAGAACAGCTTCATCGGTCAAAAACTCCAGGTTATTTTCCAATTCGCCTCGATATAACCAGGCAAACGGGTTAAACCATTGGAATACCAGCACAAGCTCCGACAACATGATATCAAAACTATGCCCCTGCTGTATGTGCACTTTTTCGTGCATTAATATTTGATTATAGGTATCCCAATCGTATTTTTCAGGATTGATGAAGATGTTATTACCGAATGAACATGGGGCCTTATCGCCGCTCACTTCCACAATGCGGAACTTGCCATCTTTTATAATCGGGTTGGAATAAGCCCTGATCATTAATACGACCACCTGCAGCAGTAAATTCAACCCGAATGCTGCAACGCCTGCCCAATACAGATAGAACAGCCATTTTATAACGATCGGTAAGATTGGTTTTTCTTGAATAACTGGCTTCTCCTGTGCAACAACAACAGGCTTAGCCTTTGCAGGCTGAACTTTTTCCTCCGCTTGCTTCCTGACAAGTTGGTCTAATGGTACTGAAGCCTGAGCCTGTTGAGTTGGTTTAATATCAGTTTGATTAATTGCTTCTGCCGCGGTTGGCTGAACACGAAGAGTCCAGGCCTGGGGAATGGATATTAACGGCAACACAAAAGACAATGCGAGACAGATTAATAATACCACGCGATTGAGACGATAAAACGTCTCTCTTTGCAGAAATATCTTATAAAACAACAGACAAACCGATATGAGCAATGCTACATGCAGGATATAGGGTATCATTTTTTTGCTGATTTAATGATTTCTAATATTTCGTTTAATTCTGATTCGGATAGTTTTTGTTCTTTGGCGAAGTAGGCCAGCATGCTTGGATAGGAATTATCGAAATACTGGCTCACAATATCCTTCATCGCATGTCCCTGGTAATCATTCCGGGAAATGACTGGATAATAGCGATAGATATTCCCGACTGTCTCATGAGCCAAAAAACCTTTATCTTCCAGTATCTTCACCATGGTTGCCACCGAGTTATAGTGTGGCTTGGGATCAGGCAATTCTGGTATCACTTCCTTTATAAATGCCTTCTCCAATGTCCAGAACACCTGCATGATTTGCTCTTCTCTTTTCGCCAGTTTTTGCATGTCGTTATAAAATTTAAATCTAAGCTAATACTAATACATTAGTATTACAACTAATCGATTAGTATTTTTACTAACTTATTGATAATCAATTAATAAATTTTATTTGCAAATAGAAAGGCAAGGGAAATTGAATACAGACAGGTGGTATAATACCTATAAGACTGTTTGCTCATGAAAAACGTTACCGGACGTAACTATTTTTTTCTTTTTACGTCTTAGTTATTAATTTAGAGTTTAGAGAAACTTAACATTTCATTTATATTGTTATTTTTGTTCCCCGATTTAAAGAACTAGAGAAAGTGGCGAGACCGATTGCATTGGCATTAAGAAAAAACTGGAAAATGACCTGGAGTTCTCAACTCCAAAGAGCACAATTGATCATCGGATCGATATTGATGATCATCATTTCCTTAATGCTGCCATCATTCTTTAACCTGATACAAAAACGTAACGGCGCTTTAATCAATGATTGGATTTTGGCTGCTATTCCACCTCATGACGTTTCCTGGGAAATATTTACTGTAATTTGGGGGATCGGATTTTATGCGCTATGGCGGGGTATAGAAAAGCCGACCATCTACATCACCTATCTCTGGACATTTATTTTTATAACCATATTGCGTGTGCTTGCAATCAGTCTTGTTCCACTTGACCCGCCAAAAGGACTGATTGTTTTAACAGACCCGCTTACTGCTGTTTTTTATGGCAGGAGTACAATTACTAAAGACTTGTTCTTCTCTGGGCACACCTCCATCCTGTTCCTTGCATTTTTATGCCTGGAAAGAAAATGGGATAAGATACTGGCTCTTACCGGCACTATCATTGTAGTTTGTTTGCTGCTTATTCAACACGTGCACTATACTGTGGACATAATTGCCGCGCCTATTATTATTTACCCTGTCTTCAGGGGGGTTAAATATATGCTTAACTAATAAGGCAACCCTTTACTTTTTATATCCGTCCCATTTAAACAAAAAACTCCCCACCGGGTGGCGGGGAGCGTGTCCTGATTTTTACATCAGGACTAACCTAAACCTTATCACGAACATATAACGAAGCTATTTGTTCGATAGTTTTAGGCGATCTCGTTTTGACTTTAAGATGATAAAACAGGATATTTAGATAATGGAAGTACAGGAAATTGAACGCTTGATCAGGATCAGTAAGGAGCGCCCACTGATGCCGGAAACCTACATTCCATGGCAATTGGAACCTGATGCTGATGATATATTCCTGCCAGAAATATTGACGTCGTTACAAGGGCTGGATATCTACGAAACTTTAACGCCTGAACAAAAACTAGAGCTCGGTCGGCACGAACTGGTGCAAGTAATTGCTTCCTATGCCTGGGGCGAATGCCTTTTTTGCCTATTCATGACACGGCATATTCTCACGCTGCCTTTGGATAATGTAGAACACCGCTTTCTGTTAAGGGAATTGATAGAAGAATTCCGTCACCAGGAAATGTTTGGACAAGCAATTGCAAAGCTCAGCGGTAGTCCCATCCGGCAAACCGGTATACATAAATTCTTGGGCGAGTTCAGTAACAAGTACCTTCCCGCCGATTATTTATTTATGGGAAGTGTATCGGTAGAATTAGTAACGGATATTTATGGCAATCATGCGCGAAGATCGCCGAACATTTACCCGGTGCTAAAAAAGATGTTCGATTTGCATAATATTGAAGAAGCGCGTCATATACTGTTTACGAAAAGTCTATTGAAAACTTATGCAGCAAAAGCAGGATATATAAAGCGCACATTATATAGCTACGTAATATTGGGCAATATTCTTTTTGTTCGGACTATGTATGTGAAACGGGAAATTTATGAGCGTATCGGCCTGGATAATCCCGACAAGGTTTTTAAAATTGCCTCCAAAAACTTCAAGCAAAAATTCGCCGAGAAATGCCTTGGTGACATTATAGAGTTTGTGAATGAGTGGAAAGGTTTTAACCGTGCAACCCGCTGGGCATGGCGATGGCTTTTAGGCGCTAAAGTTTAAAACGAGCAATTTGCTGATGGATTCAAGCCTTCTTTATCCGCAGTTAATGTGACAACTCCATTTTTATAGGTAATGATCCAGATGCTATCGAAATCAGCGTCAGGCCAATCTCTTATATTCCCCTGAACACCCAACGCTTTGGCAAGGTGCGATATCGCATTGTGCTCCCAGCATAATACCACCGTCCCTTTTTGCTGAAACACATCTTTAGCAATGTGCTTGTAATCCTCCGTATCGTAATTGCTGTTAATATCCAGATTATACTTTACTGCATAAGGTGTGATTGTTTGAAACATCCGGGCTGATTTCGTTTTATTGCCTGCATTTACGGTAGGTATATAAATCTCGCTTGCCTCTCCATATTTAGCAAACAAAACCTTTGGCAAAGCCATCGCCCGGTTTAGTCCCTGGCAATTCAGGTTATCGCCATTATCAGGCTTTTCACCATGCCTGATAATGACAACCCTTAATGATTTTTTCTGACATGAGCCTATCGTAAATGATCCGCAAAGGACCAATAACAGGAGAATAAGGCGCATGCAGTTTTTCATAATTTTAGTTTTGTGCTTCAACAGCTTCTTGAACCTTACCCGGTCTGCCATTCTTAAATGCAGCACGTGGTTTTAATCCTAATAATTCAAACATTGCCATATCTGTATCAAATGACGGGTTTGGCGTGGTCAACAATTTCTCACCTGCAAATATCGAATTGGCGCCTGCCATAAAGCATAGTGCCTGCTCTACCAAACTCATCTCAGTACGACCTGCAGATAAACGCACCACAGTTTTCGGCATTATGATACGCGTAGTAGCGATCATACGCACCATATCCCAAACCGGCACACGCGGCTGATCGGCTAATGGCGTACCCTGCACAGGAACCAAAGCATTGATCGGCACTGACTCGGGATGTTTAGGCAAATTAGACAACGTTTTCAGCATCGAAATGCGATCCTCAACTGTTTCGCCTAAACCGATGATACCGCCACTGCAAACTGTGATCTTTGCTTTACGAACATGTTCTAAAGTTTTCAGGCGATCATCATAAGTACGGGTAGTGATGATACGTTTGTAATCATCTTCCGACGTATCCAGATTATGATTATAAGCATATAAACCCGCATCGGCCAAGCGTTGTGCCTGGCTTTCAGTCAGCATACCTAATGTACAGCATACTTCCATATCCAGGTCGTTTACCGCTTTCACCATATCGATCACCTTATCAAAATCGCGGTTATCGCGCACTTCGCGCCACGCAGCCCCCATGCACAACCTTGAAGCGCCACCTGCCTTTGCTTTTTCCGCAGCAGCAATTACTTCTTCTGTCGGCATCATAGCATGAACATTCACACCGGTATTATAACGAGCTGCTTGCGGACAATAAGCGCAATCCTCAGGACAGCCTCCTGTTTTAATTGATATCAGTGAGCTGATCTGTACTTCTGAATAGTCTTTATTTTCACGGTGTATAGTTGCCCCTTCATAAATCAGGTCGAGCAATGGTTTATGGTATATTTCAGCAATTTCTTCTTTCGTCCAGTTGTTTCTAATCTCTGTCATTCGTTTCAGTTTAATTATTCAAATTTATAGAAAAGCTTCGTTGCTTTAATGATGACGCAACAAAAGCTTGGTAGCAAGATAAAGCGGCAGTAAAAATCCTGCACAGTCTGTAAATGTTGTTATGATGATGGATGACGCCACAGCGGGGTCTATCCCTACCCTTTTTAATACCAGCGGAATGGATGACCCTGTTAATCCAGCTATGATCAAATTACCCGTCATCGCCAGGAATAAAACCAAACCGAGCATTGGGTCGGCATCATACATCAGTGCTATCGCAAAAACGATCAGGCCGTTAGCTGCCCCGTTAATCATACCAACAAGGAATTCTTTTATAACGGTATTGTAGGCCTGCCGGTCGGTCAGGTCACTTAATGAGATACGTCTTACTGTTACCGCAAGTGCCTGTGTAGCAGCGTTGCCACCCATACCGGCTATGATAGTCATATAAGCGGCTATCTGCGGAAGCAAAGCAACTGTCGAGTCAAAATGACGGATGATGGACGCCGCCAGGTAAGCAGTGGCAAGGTTGATCACCAGCCAGGGCAAGCGGCTTTTTACAGCAGCCTTCCAGTTACCGCTCAATTCCTCGTCTTCAGATACACCCGATATCTTCAAAATGTCCTCGGTACTCTCCTGCTCCATTACGTCCATAATGTCGTCGACCGTAATGCGACCAAGAAGCTTCATATGGTCGTCGACAACTGGTATAGTGGTCAGGTTGTATTGAGAGATCAGGCCTGCTACATCTTCCTGGTCAAGCTCTGCTTTTACGTAGATAAAATCACGGTTTACTAATTCAGCAACCCGCGCGTAGGCCGGGGCTTTCAGAATCGACTTAACAGAAAGTATCCCCTTCAGCATGTTATCATTATCCACCACATAAATGGCGTAAAACTCTTCCATCTCCTCCGACTGGCGGATAATATCTTCCAAAGCATCTTTCTTGTTCTGATTGATATTTACCTTGATAACTTCAGAGTTCATGATACCGCCAGCGGTATCTTCAGGATAGCTTAACAGCGCACGGATGTTGCTGGCGTCTTCCTCGTCGATATCCTCTAATATTTCCTGCTGGTCTTCTTCATCCAACTGGGAAATAATGTCCGTCGCATCGTCATAATCCAGTTCCTCAATGATCTCAGAGCGTTTCTCCGGATCAAGGCTGATCAGCAATTCACCTGGCTCCTGCTCCTCGTGCATTTCCGCAATTACTTCGGATGCTTCGTCGGAAGGTAGAATATTGATGATTCTTTCGCGCGATTCGACAGGAAGTCTTTCGAATAGTATAGCAATCTCAGAAGCGTGGTACTCCTGCAGAACTTTCTCTAATTCAGCATCATCGCCCTCAAGCGCGGTTTTTAGACGCTCAAGGTCCTCCTTATTGATCTCGAATGATTGCATGCCCGACTAAAATAAGGCAAATATGCCGTAATCGGAAAGAATAAAATGACACGATAAAGCCTTTGATTTTACAAGATTAAATTAGATGCTGTAATCGTATTTTATTTTGACAGAAGGCAATTTTTGAAACTTTGAAATTACCTGTTCGACCTGCATTTTTCGGACTGAAATTTTTATCGAGCAACTGTTATCAAAAGTCTGTTCTAATAGCTGAATGTTATCATCTTTAACTATTCGCATTACTTCGTTCATCTGCAAATAATCGAATGCTATGGTATACACGTCATTCACTGTTTTTTCGATGATCCTGGCCTCAGCAAGAGCCAATTCTGTTGCCGATTTATAGGCATTGATCAGGCCCGGAACGCCGAGCAATGTGCCGCCAAAATATCTCACTACTACTACCGCAATATCGGTAACGTTTTTTGACAGTAAAGTATTCAATATGGGTCTGCCTGCGGTGCCTGAAGGTTCACCGTCATCATTCAATTTAAAAACAGAACGATCGGTGCTCCAACGCATGGCCCAGCAATGATGGTTTGCTTTTGGGTGTTCTTTCTTCAGGTCGGCAATGATGTTTTTGATATCCTGATCGGACGTGATCGGATACGCATAACCCTGAAATTTGCTGCCGCGATCACGGAATATGCTTTCGCTTTTGGCTTCGATGGTAAAATAAGTATCCTCAAAAAGCATCCGGCAAATATCGCTTAGAAATTGAAGATTTCAGGAAAGTAAATGATGACGATAGCAACGATCGCCAAAATAATACCGCCTACGTTTAACCGGCTCAGCTTTTCTCTGAATATGAACAAGCCGACCAACGAACCTGCTACGATAACGCCAATATCCATCATGGAGAACACCGTTGAAGGATGATCGGCCAATGACTGGTGAGCTTTAATATTGAACAGGATATTACCAAAGTTGGCTGCGCCTAATACCCAACCGATAAGAATATGGGGCCATGAAAAGCGCATTTTTTTGGTAAAAACCATATAGAGCAAGCCTATAAATGCAACCAAAAAGGCCAACGTAAAAACGATGAAAAGCGACGTAGTGAAAGGAACAGCAGTAAATTTGGCGATCTGTTTTAAGAGTACATCAATCACGCCCATACCAATAAATATCACCACCAAATAAAGCCAGGAATTGGTAGATCTTCGCCTGACTGCCCGTTTTTGCTTCCATGGAATAAGGCACAGCATGGCGATAATGCCGATAGATATACCGGTAATTTTGATCCCGTTTAAAACCTCTCCAAATATTACATAGGATGACAAAACCGGTATAAATAAGGATAATCGTTGAGCTACATCTGTACGTACAATTCCAGTCAGAGTAATTGACGACGCAATGACTATAAAGAGTAAAGGAAGAAGTACTCCAAGACTTGCATAAGTTAGAACCGGCGCCCCTTGCAAACCCGTAAAATGTGGTCTAAAGAATATCCAGGTTAGAAATATCGCCGCCGAATAATTCCAGGTAATAGCCTGATAAACATCAATCTGGTACCGTTTGGCGAGTTTTAACAACACCGAAACAGTAACACTACAACAAATGCTTAAAAAAATATAAAACATTAATTAACAGGCTTGTGATAAAAGAATTTTAAACGATCTGTCCCCACAATATGTTCCCTGCTCGAAATGGCATTAATGTAAGGTGCCTTTATACCTTGCCCTAATACAGCCTCACCTGTAAACACCCGTGCCTCATCCCAAAGTCCTTCATTAATAAAGCTGTTCAAAGTATGCGCACCTCCTTCAATGATCACCGATTGAATATCCTGCATATACAACTGGAACAAAATATATTGTGGAACAAAACGATCAAAATCCTCCAGGGCAATATACTTAACTTTTCCGTCGATATCAGTTTTTACTTCGTTAAAAATCAGTGTTTCAACATTTTGATCGTATATATTTAAGTTTTTACTTAACTCAAGCTTCCGGTCGATAACAATTCTTTTGGGTGATTTGCCTGGCCAATGTCGCGTATTTAATTGCGGATTATCAATAGCAGCTGTATGCTTACCAACAAGTACGGCATCTTCTTCGCTGCGCCATTGATGAACTAACCGACGCGATTCCTCGCCCGTTATCCAAAACTGGCTTTTATCACCCGGTGCAAAGTAACCGTCGTTAGTTTGCGCCCATTTCAAAATCACATATGGCCTTTGCTTTTGCACACGTGTAAAAAAACGCCGGTTGAGCCATTGGCATTCCGCTTCTAAAACACCTGCTATAACTTCGATACCTGCTTCCTGTAGCTTTTCGATACCCTTACCATCCACTTGTGCAAATGGGTCACGACAACCTACTACAACCTTCGGAATGCCATGCTTAATGATCAGATCGGCACATGGAGGGGTTTTGCCATAATGAGCGCAGGGCTCCAGGGAAACATAAATGGTTGATTGTTTTAATAGCTCTTCGGCGTCTTCAAAATCAGCAAGCGCCTGGTTTACCGCATTTACTTCGGCATGTGCGTGGCCGTATTGCTGATGAAAGCCTTCGCCAATGATGTTATCATCATGAACAATTACCGCGCCTACCATCGGATTAGGGCTTACATTGCCTGCACCTAATTCAGCGAGTTCGATACAGCGCTGCATGTACTGTTCATGGGATAGCATGCCGCAAATATAGGTTTGTGTAAACCGGAATTTTTATAATGTTAAAATTTATAGAATAAGTTGTTAAACCAGGGTTATTTAACCATTAAAATGAAGCTATTTGACCAGATAACTTTTCGTTTCTTTGCCACATGAAAACGGTTAAGCAGGTTTCGGGAGATTTTTTAGCACAGCTATCAACCATTTACGACGCTAATGAAGTCAATTCCTTGTGTATGATGGTGTTAGAAAATGTTGTTAATATCTCTTCGGCAAAAATCAAGGCTTTTCCGGAAACAGAGATATCAACACCTGATAGTAAGAGAATTACAAACATATTAACACGTTTGGCAACCGGAGAACCGATTCAATACATCTTGGGGTATACTGAATTTTATGGACTCACTTTTAAAGTTAATCCATCCGTATTGATACCCCGGCCGGAGACAGAAGAATTAGTGGATTGGATTATTTCATTAGTTGGTAGATCTGAGTTGGCAGTTGGCAAATTTTTGGATATTGGTACTGGCAGCGGTTGTATCCCCATCAGTTTAAAGAAAAACCTAGCTAATGCTCAAGTTTCAGCAATAGATATTTCACCTGAAGCTTTGCAAACGGCAAAAGAAAATGCTGAATTGAACAAGGTCGATGTGAACTTTTTTAAAGAGGATATTCTAAAACCCTCTGACCGCTCACTATTGACCACTCACTATTCAAATATAATCAGCAATCCTCCCTACGTTACACTCGAAGACAAAAAGCTGATGCATATCAATGTAACCGACTTTGAGCCGCATACAGCTTTGTTTGTGCCCCAGGATGATCCGCTTATTTTCTATAAAGCCATTGCTGATTTTGCCTCAACGCATCTTGTAAAGGGTGGATTGTTATTCTTCGAGATCAACGAAGGTTATGGTAAACAAGTAGTTGAGTTATTAGACAATAAAGAATTCACTAATATTGAGTTAAGAAAAGATATGAGTAAAAAAGACAGGATGATTAAAGCAACAAAATAACATCTTATCGCTGCAAACTGCGCATTGAAAACTGCCAACTTAATTCCTTGGATGATAGGATATAATCGTTTCTTTCAAATATTCCCTGTCCAGATGCGTATATATCTCCGTCGTAGTAATACTCTCATGACCAAGCATTTCCTGCACGGCACGTAAATCTGCACCGCCTTCAACTAAATGCGTAGCAAAAGAATGACGTAGTGTATGTGGACTGATAGATTTCTTAATCCCAGCTAGTTCTGCCAATTGTTTGATCAGCATAAAAATATACACCCGGCTTAGTCTTGAACCCCGACGATTGAGAAATACCATATCCTCCTCACCTTTTTTTATCGGGATGTGAACACGGCTATGTTCAATCCAAATCTTGAGTGCCTTTATGGCCTCACCACCAATTGGCACCAGACGTTCCTTATTACCTTTGCCAATTACTTTTATAAATTCTATCTCGAGATAAAGATTAGATAGCTTGAGCTCTGTTAATTCCGACACTCGTAAACCGCAGCTATAAAGCACTTCAATAATGGCTTTATTTCGGGTACCATCTGGTTTAGAAAGATCGATGGCTTCGATTAGCTTATTGATGTCCCGGTAGCTTAAAGTATCGGGCAGCTTACGCATTTTCTTAGGCGATTCAAGCAATTCAGCAGGGTTGTTTTTGATGATATCCTCCGAAAGCAAGTATTTGTAAAATGATTTGATACCAGATAATATCCTGGCTTGTGAGGATGGGATCATGCCTAATTCGTTTACCCAATTGATGAATTGCCGCAGGTCATTCAGAGTGAACGCTTCAGGTTTCAGGCTATTAGTTTGACTATCAGCAAACTGTTGCAGTTTATCAATGTCCCTGCTGTAAGCTTCTATTGAGTTATCCGAAAGCCCTTTTTCGAGTTTGAGATATGCCTGAAAGCCTTTTATCGCCGATCGCCAGTCCAATTGATTTTGCTTTTAATGTTTTATACTTAAGTTTGGGCTAATGAATATACAAATTATCAACGGCCCTAATTTAAACCTGCTTGGCGTTCGCGAAAAATCCATTTATGGCGACAGCAGTTTTGAAGACTACCTTGTTACCCTGCGCAAACGCTATGCAAACATCACCATAAATTATTACCAAAGTAATGTGGAAGGTGAAATAATTAATAAGCTGCACGAAGTAGGTTTTAACTGTGATGGTATCGTGATTAATGCAGGTGCTTATACACATACTTCGGTAGCCATTAGCGATGCCATTGCAGGGATAAAAACACCTGTAATAGAGGTGCATATCAGCAATGTATATAAGCGCGAAGAGTTCCGCCATAAATCATTGCTTGCTGCCAATTGCCGTGGGGTGATCGCAGGTTTTGGAATGGACTCCTATCGCCTTGCTGTTGAAAATTTTGTGAACGGATAATTATTTTCATCGTATAAAACCGATAATAAGCCTCTGCATCCACCGTTTTTACATTATCCTATGCGAAAAATAGCCAAAGCACTTCTTTTAATCGTAATTGTTATAACCACGCTGGGTATTCATAACAGTGTTGCCCAGGAGAAAAAGAAAAAGCCTAAAAACCTAAGGGATAGCGAAAGGAAACTAAAGCATTCGCGCGATTCGGTTTTGCAAAGTCTTAATAGGGCCGATACTTCTGTCCATAGTCTTTTACAGCATATTGAGCAGTATATTTCCACTTTTAACCAGGTTAACAATGATCTGGCTGATGGATTGGATACAATAGAGGTAAGTCAACAAATGCCCCGCATAGCCAGGCGACTGACCAGGATACAACAACTTGCCAATAATAAAAAATCTAGCACGCTACGATACTTGTTTGTGCTGCGTGATAACCTGGATCATATCCAGGGAAACCTGGAGGATTGGCAATCAAGCCTTGATGATGTAAGCTCAAAACTTGTCCAGAATCAGCATGATATTATAAAGTGTTCAAAAGATTCATTGTTAAGAGCAGTACCCGAGGATCCTGCGTTAAGGAGTGCTTTCTATGAAAAGTTGAGCAAACTCAGGGACCTTTGGCGTAAAACAGATTCGGCTAACAGGGCTAATTTACTGGCTGTAAATTTATTGCAGAACCAGGTATCCGTTGCCTACACTACTGTATTGGATCAGAGCGACCAGATTGATGCCAAAATAAAACGCTTTGCAGACAGGGCGATGGATGGTGAATTCGGCCTGATCTGGGAAAAAAGCCCACAATACAATGATCTAGGTTCAGCAGTAAAAGCAACAATCGACCTTAATAATACCCAGCTCTATTACTTCTTAAAAAATGGAACGGCTACCCATCTGGTTGGTTTACTGTTTCTGATCATTATTACCTTTTGGATATTCTATAACAGGCAAAGGGCGTTAAATAATAACGAACAACTTGAAACCATTCCGGATCATACCAATTACATTCTTTCAAATCCGCTGGCTGCGTCGTTACTGGTGGCTACTGCACTTATACCCTATTTCTACAGTCACCCACCGGTGGCCTATGACGAGATATTCTTTTTGATCTCCATAGTTTTTGTGCTTGTTCTTGTCAAAAAGAGCTTCTCCCGCACAGTGTTCAATTTCTTTGTGCAGTTATTCTTAATAACAATAGTTTATGCACTAAGTAACGTACTGATACAAATTACTGTCACTGATAAATTCATCACCCTGTTCTTAAGTATTGCTTCAATAGTGATAGCATGGATATTTTTCAAGAAAGTCAAAAAAGAACCGGAAGGTCATCTTCCATATACGAATACAGTAATAATTATATTTATTATCCTCCAGGTTTTATCGCTTATATTGAATTTGACTGGCAGGTTCAGCTTAGCTAAAATATTGGGTATAACAGCCGTATTTAATTTATGGATGTTGGTCAGTCTTTACTTTATAATCCAAATCCTCATCCAGGGAATATTCCTGCAATTTCACGCTAAAAAAGCTGAGAATACTTTTATTGCCTGGATTGATTATGCTGTACTTCAAAAGAAATTCAGAAGTACGTTAAGTGCTTTTGCTGCTTTCCTGTGGATCTTTTTCCTGCTTCAAAATCTGAATATTGATGATTGGGTGAGAGATAATATGTCTGACGTACTCAACCAGTCACGTTCAATTGGTGGCGCTTCATTCACCTTTGGTGGTTTTGTGATCTTTATCATTGTTATCTGGATATCAACACTGTTATCGAAAATCATCAGCTATTTTTATGATCTGTCTGCACAACACACAACTGATCTGAGCGCCTTAAAAAAGAAAAACCGTGCCTCTACCCTTTTGATCCGGATTGGCGTTTTTACAGTCGGCTTTTTACTTGCAGTCGCTGCTTCGGGTTTCCCGATAGATAAGCTGACTATCATTTTCAGTGCGTTCGGTGTAGGTATCGGTTTTGGTCTGCAGAACATCGTTAATAACCTGGTTTCGGGCATGATACTGGCATTTGAAAAACCGGTCCAGATTGGTGACGTAATAGAGGTTGGCAGCCATGCAGGAACGATAAAAGAGATCGGCATTAGATCAAGCAAACTGGCAACCGGAGATGGATCTGAGGTGATCATTCCTAACGGCGACATGATCTCACAACAAGTTGTGAACTGGACGCTGAGTAATACCAATCGTCGTGTTGAAATGGCGATTGCTGTAGCATATGGTTCTGATATTGAGAAAGTGAAGAAGTTGCTGACCGATCTTCTCAGCGGCCGCGATGATATTATGGATACGCCCGGACCAACCGTTTTTGTAAATGGCGTTACCGATAAATTTGTGGAGTTCCGGGTATCATTCTGGGCGGCAGATATAGCTAATGCTTCCGCACTAAGGAGTAGTGTTTTGGCAGCGATCTACGAGATGCTGGCCAAACAAGGCATCAACCTGCCGGTAACTCCGCAAACGTGATAGTTAGTAAAAATCTTTAGGATCGAGTGCTGAAAAAGTATGCTTCTTTTTCATAAAGAACTCCCACACAATACTGTGGTTGTACATGCCCTTCAAATCGGGCAGGTTGCTCCGTTTTGTCTTTGGACCACCACCTTTAAATAGCTGTACTACAAAATTTTGATGGGCACGGCTCACCGCCCAGGCATCCTTGCGTTTACCTTCATTCAGGAAGCGGACTATAGCCAGCAGATCCATCCAGAAACGGATGCCGATAATAAACAGTCCCCGCCAAAAGGAAAGGTTGTTTCTCAGGAGCAATAGATTATTCCGGAAGTTAAGGAAGGTCTTAAACGGATTCTCCGTATTCAATGTGCCGCCACCAACATGGTAAACTTCTGATTGTGCGCAGTACATTACCTTGTAGCCCATATTCTTCAATCGCCAACAAAGGTCGATTTCTTCCATGTGGGCAAAAAAACGTTCGTCAAACCCTTTAGCAGCTACCCAGTATTGCTTTTTGACAAACATGGCAGCACCTGTTGCCCAAAACACCTCACCCGACTCCTGGTATTGACCTTTATCCTCCTCTATCTCATAAAACATCCGGCCACGACAGAATGGATAGCCATATTTATCGATAAATCCTCCGGCAGCGCCGGCATGTTCAAAGTGATCTTTCTGTGCAAAAGCCCTGATCTTTGGTGCGGCTGCGGCGATCAGCGGATCGCTTTCCATTAACTCGATCACAGGTTCTATCCACCCGGCAGGTACTTCTACGTCTGAATTGAGCAGAATAAAATAATCAGCCTCCACTTTTTCCAGTACCCGATTGTATCCACCGGTAAAGCCATAGTTTTTATCGTTTTGAATGATCTGAACAGTTGGGAAATTCTGTTTAAGAAAATCAACAGAACCATCAGTAGAACCATTGTCGCCCACAACAATATCGAGGTTTGGCCAGGTTGACGCCATTACAGAAGGCAGAAATTCGCGGAGATATTTTAACCCGTTCCAGTTTAATATTACGATGGCAACTTTAGGCGTACTTGTCATTCAAATTTATCCGTGTGAATGGTCAATGGTGAATAGTGAATTGTGAATGGCCATTAACTGCTGCAATTCTACAATTTTTAGTTGATAATTTTATTCGATGTGACACAATACCATTAACCCTGAATTATTGACTATTCACCATTGACCACTCACCCTAATCAACAATAGCACCCTCAATATCTTCCGGTTTAAACTTCCATCTGCGGTGCGACCACAGCCAATATTCAGGCTCTTCCCTAATCACTTTTTCAAGGTATTGTACATGCGCCCTGGTGATCTCATGTGGAGCTGCTACTTTGGCGTCTTCTATCAATGGCACCGCGGTGTAAGTATAATACCCCCGTTTCACCTTCCGCATATCACAGAAATAAACTTCGCAATCGAAGGATTTGGCCATTTTCTCGACGCCTAAAAACACAGGAGTAGACTGATTTAAAAAATTAGTAAAATAGGTAGCCTCATGACGCACAGGCGTTTGATCGCCCAAAAGCACGGTCAGGAAAGGTTCATTCTTCAGTTCCACCATTTTGCGGAGCACCAGCTTCATGGCTACCGGTATACCTTTAAACCGGGATCGGGTCCTGATGAAAAATTTATCAAAAACCTTATTTGATAACGGCTTATAAATAATTATAAATTTCCGGTCAATGCTGGAAGTAATACCCAAAGCCAACAACTCCCAGTTGCAATAATGCCCCGCAACACCTATAATCTTGCGATTATTGTTTAATGCCTTATTTATAACCGAAGGGTTAGTTGCTACCAATCGTTTACTAAGCTCTTTGGGCGAAATACTGATGGTTTTTACTGTCTCGACTATCAAGTCACAAAAATGATGATAGAATTTTCGCTCGATGCTTTTACGCTCCTCAGTACTTTTTTCAGGAAAAGCATTTTGAAGATTCTGCTGTACAACCTTACGGCGATAGCCTACCACATGATAAACCAGCAGGTAAAGTAAATCGGATATCAAGTACAAAAACCAGAACGGCATCAACGACAACAGGTACAAAAAGAAAATACCTATGTACGAAACCGCTTTTTTTATCATTATTTTGTCCGATTTTTGAACACAAACATAGAATATATGATTGAAAAAGGCGCTGTACTGCCCATGTTTTATCTGCCCCCGGTTGAATATTTTGCTCAGCTGAATAGCTATAATCCTGATTTTGTTATAGAAAAGCACGAGCATTTTCCAAAGCAAACTTATCGTAACCGCGCCAACATCTATTCGCCTGATGGTATGCTTACGCTGGTGGTTCCGGTTATAAAAGGTTCAAAAGTGCATACGCCGGTAAAGGATGTTAAGATCAGCTACGATTTCAGATGGCAGCGCTTACACTGGATGAGCCTGCAAGGTTGTTATCGCCGCTCGGCTTATTTTGAGTATTATGAAGATGAGTTAGCGCCGTTTTATGAAAAGAAAGAAACTTTTCTGTTTGATTATAATGATCAATTGCTTCAATTGATCCTGAAACTTTTAAAGATAAAAGCATCGATTAATTATACTGAAACCTATGAGGCTGAATATTCTACATTAGCTGATTTCCGGCATACTATTAATTCAAAAAAAGAATCCGATTTTCAACAGAAACTTTACTTCCAGGTTTTTGAAGAAAGGCATGGGTTTATGAAAAACCTCAGCATAGTCGACCTATTATTTAACCAGGGACCGCAATCTGTAAATTATTTATAATGAACAGTCCAATCAAACGCATCCGTTATAAAGTTCGCAGGCAGCCTGTTGACGTCGGCGCTAAACCAGGTTCTATTGTAATACCGGAAGGTGCGCTAAAACCTGTCATCATGGTTTATAGCTATAATGATAAGGAGCTAGTGACTTCTGAAGGTAAAAGTATGCAGGTAATACTTTCGCAATTCAAAAAATGTGACACGCACTCTCATTGGATACAGATAAAAGGCCTGGGTGACTTAAAGCTAATGGAAGATATTGGTGAATACTTAGATATCAATCCATTGGTGTTAGAGGACATCGTAAATACTCACCAACGGCCAAAGTTCGACGAGTATGATGATTATGTTTTCTCTACCAGCCGCATCATCAACTTTAATAAAGATCATGAACTGGTGAATTGCCAATTTTCAGCATTGATCAAAGAAAATATCCTCGTCAGTTTTGAAGAGACTCATGACGAATATTTTGAAGCGGTAAAAGCGAGGTTAAAGGCTGGTAAAGGTGCTATTCGTACCGCGGGGCCTGGCTATATGTGTTATGCATTGATCGATACTATACTGGATAATTATTTTGTGCTATTAGGTAAGGCTGGTGATATGCTTGATGAGATTGAAGATCACCTATATAGCAGTCCTGATAAAAGCGTAATGTACAATTCGCAGGCGATGAAAAGGATACTGATCATTATGAGACGCGCAACCTGGCCCGAGCGGGATAAGATCAATGATATGATCCGTACAGAAAGTCCGCTGATCTCACCTGAAGTAAAAATGTATCTGCGTGACGCCTACGATCATTGTATCCAGATCATGGACCTGGTAGAAAGTTATAAAGAAATCACCTCCAGTATTATTGATCTGTACCTTTCGATGGTGAGCAATCGCATGAACGAGATCATGAAAGTGCTGACCATCATTTCTGTAATATTTATTCCGTTAACTTTCGTTGCCGGTATTTACGGTATGAACTTCGCCCGCGTAGACCCTGCAAATAACAAGGTTATACCAGGAAATATGCCCGAGCTGTATTCACCACATGGCTATGAATATGCTCTGCTGGGCATGTTCATAATTGCAATAATACAGGTGGTTGTTTTCTGGAAAAAAGGATGGTTTAGTAAACTATAGTTGATTGGTTGATTGAGTTAAGTGGTTGATTAAGTTGAATGGTTGAAACTTAATCAACTAAATCCAACCTAATCAACCAATAAACTCACTTCTGGAATTCCGGCTTCAATTCACCATTCATCGCTTTTCTGAATTTCATCACCTTTGGTTCCGATACATGGCTGATATATGGATTATCTCCGTGTGTACGATAATACCCCTGGTGATATTTTTCAGCAGGATAAAATGCTTTGAACGGAACAACCTGGGTAACTATTGGGGCGTTATAATGCTTGGTGGCATTTACTTCTTTGATTGTATTCAGCAGTGTTTCGTGCTCCTCTGGCGTGCGGTAAAAAGCTATTGAACGGTAGTCAGTTCCTTCATCAGGGCCCTGGCGATTTAATTCGGTAGGATCATGAGCAAAAAAGAAGGATTTAGCAAGGGTTGCATAGCTGATCACTTTAGGATCATAATAAATCTGAACAACTTCGGCATGACCGGTGGCTTGAGAACTTACTTCTTCGTAAGTCGGGTTCGTTTTAGTACCGCCGGCATAGCCTGAAACTACTTTATTTACTCCTTTTAGTTCGGATATAGCCTCGCTCATGCTCCAGAAACAGCCTCCACCAAATGTGGCTACATTTTCGCCTGCTTTGGGTTGGGGTACAGCGGCAAAGTCATTTCTGTTCTGACCACTGGCGCATCCGCAGAATAAAAGGACGGACGCAAGATATAATGCAATCTTTTTCATTTATTGTAGAATTAATATTTGTTATTTAAATCAACATACGCAACCGCAAAATGCGTGGTTGTCTATGTTTGTCGTAAATAAGTCATATCCCTTACACCTGTTTTTGGTTGGCTGCCTTAACCAGGTAGAATATATTGCCGAGGCCATTGATCTTTATCTCATAAACGCTGGATAACAGCATTCCCATCTTGCCAGGGGGAAAACCTTTATTCTTCAGCCATTCAAGATAATATACAGGCAAATCGCACAGCAATAAACCTTTATGTTTTCCAAAAGGCATTTTAGTTTTTACAAGGTCATTTAATATTTTCGGATCGGGGGTGACGTTTTCCACGTCGTAAAATTAGCATTAGTGCGCAATGTTTAGTCGATAGTAAAAATATAAAACACATACATAGAGCAAGCGTTTTAATAATAAACTTGAACACTATGAAAGAACAATTTGAAGCAACTTTAACCGGCACAGACGGTACTGTAGAAGGAATCGTTAATCCGCTCAGCCTGAAAAATTATTCACAGGTTTATGAATTTAAATCGTTTGATGACACCTTGCACCTGATAATAGCAACCGACAATAAAGGTAAATGGCATAGAATTGATGGCACCGAGCCCTATCTTTCGGGCTGGGTTGATGAACTGGCTGAACAGGTTGCTGTAGCTAAATAAGATATACTCAATAATAAGCATAAAAAAACCACCGGATTTACACGGTGGTTTTTCAATTAACAGTTATATATTGAGTTTAAAATCTGCCTTCTCTGTGGCCGTTACCTCTGGCCCAGCCGCCTTTTTGATCGAAATGATGATCATTTCCCTTGTTGTCAAAACGTTGACCACGGTTCCAGTCGTTACGACGGTTGTCATTGTTCCAGCCATGATTATCAAACCTGCGGTCGTTATTGTAATGATAGTTGTTTACATATGCACGATTGTAAGGACGATCCCAATTACCATTAAATGCTACCCCATTATATCTTGTACGATAATAGGCGGCGTGCATAAAAGGGCGTGGTGCGCGAACTTCGTATCTGCGGGCAGAACGCCAGTCGTAATTACGGTAAGCCCCTGGCAAGTAGGTTGCTGAAACCCAGGCACCGCCATTGTTATAATAGTAACATTCGTTGGGCACGCTATAATATGCGTCTACATCTGGCAGATAATAGTAATCTTCGTCGCCATCATAATTGGTTGGCTCGCAATAATCTGCAGACTGATCGACTACTACCGGAGCAGGTTGAGCATAAACCACTGGTCGTGGTGATAAATTCAAACCTACATGTATTCTTATCTGTGCATCAGCTTTATTATTAAATAATAAACCGCTTATTGCTATTGCTGATATGAGTGCTATCTTTTTCATATTATTAAGTATTAAATTTTATATAACTAGGACGACAGCAAATTGAAAAGGTTTAATTGGGCAATAGAACAAGGATATTGCTATACTTAAATTGATATTATATTTTTAATATCATAATAAATTCGAAATATAATTTTTATCAAGATGAAATTAAGATGAAGTTTCCGACAGATGGGTTTAACGCTCATGAAAATATCATAACCTTTGACTGTCATTGCTTTGATACAAACACATTTTACTATTTGTTGTATAATCTTTTAAATTTGGGCATCAAATCACATCAACTATCATGAAAAGAAAAGTATGGGGAACCATCCTGCTGCCTGTATTGGCCACAACAGGCATTATCACATTGCTCGCTTTAAAAAATGACATCCGGGCAAAACACCATAATTTCAATGCACCTGAAAGTGCCGGACTTACTTTACCCGCCGGCTTCAACGCCAATATTATTGCCGACAACCTGGGTGGTGTAAGACACATTGCGGTTACTCCTCAAAACGAGATCTACGCAAAACTTAAGGGACTTGAAAAAGGCAAAGGCATCTTGCTACTACATCAAAATGGTAACAAGGCTGATGTTAAAGCTTCATTCGGAAGTTTTGGTGGTACCGGTATCGGCATCAAAAACGGTTACTTATATGCTTCATCCGATGAAGAAGTATTTCGCTTTAAACTGAACGCAAACAATGAGGTGATTGATCCTAATAAACCAGAGAAAATTGTTACAGGTTTGCTTAGTCGCGGCGAGCACGAAGCAAAAGCGATCACCCTGGATAATGCGGGACATTTGTATGTAAATATCGGCGCTTATTCAAACGCCTGCCAGGTAAAGGACCGTCAAAAAGGCTCTCCGGGTCAAAAGGGTTGCCCTATTCTGGATTCAGCTGGCGGTATCTGGCAATTCAGTGCCAGCAAGCCAAACCAACATTATGGTGATGGTATCCGTTATGCAACAGGTTTAAGAAACGTGGTTGGCCTGACATGGAATACGCAAGACAATCAACTTTTTGTAATGCAGCATGGCCGCGACCAATTGCATGATCTGTATCCTCAATATTTTACTGAAAAACAATCTGCCGAACTACCTGCTGAATGTATGTATGCACTTAAGAAAGGCGACAACGCAGGCTGGCCTTACATGTATTACGATTGGCAAACCCACAAAAAGATATTGATGCCTGAATATGGCGGCGACGGCAAAAAGGAAGGTGGACAAAATGCCATTAATCCTGCCGCAGCTTATCCGGGGCACCTTGCTCCTAATGGGCTATTGTTTTATACAGGAAATCAATTTCCGGCGAAATATAAAAATGGTGCGTTCATAGCTTTCCATGGTTCATGGAACAGGGCACCGGAACCGCAGGCTGGCTTCTTCGTAGTATTTCAACCGTTCAAAGACGGTAAGCCGTCCGGTAAATGGGAAGTATTTGCTGACGGCTTTGCAGGCTCTGCTGCAGACAAAGCCAAAGGAGCCGCGCAACACCGCCCGTGCGGTTTAGCACAGGGACCGGATGGCGCTCTATATGTAAGCGACGACAGTAAAGGAACAATTTATAAGATCACTTATAAGAAATAACGACACGATTTAGTGATTTGATAGATTTCATTGGATTACAAAATCCTAAACGAGATTTGCTATAAACAAAAAGGCCCCGAAACCGGGGCCCTTTTAGTTGGATAACTCGTAATTGTATTTCTTCATCTGTCGCTTTTTCTCTTTCACTCTTTCAATACTTTCTTCGATATAATCCTTTTCATTTTTAGAGGTAGCTTCCAGCAGTGCGTTACGATAGGCGTCTATTGCATCTGCCCATACCCTTTTCTTCTCAGCAAATAAGCCGATCAGGTTATAAATCGATGCATAATTTACACCAGGAACCTGCAAGGCCTTTTCGCTAACCAACTTAAATTGCTTTTCCATATTCAGGAAAACCATTAAACGCAGATAATGGTAATATACATCAGGAAACTGCGGCTCCAGTTCAGCGCAGGTTTTGAAATGATACCCTGCCGCCTGGTAATCGTTGATCTCGTAATAGTATATTTTACCCAACTGGTAATGTGCCCTTGCATAAAGCGGGTCGTTGGCGATGATCTCGTTCAGCAACTGTAAAGCCTTTGGAGGTTCGCCATACCACAACTCATCAAGAGCCTGCAAATATTTCTCTTCTATAGTCAAATATATGTCCATAACAAAATGTAAAACAACCCGGCAAAACCGGATCAATAAAAAATAAACTAATGATTGTTTGATGTGTCTTTACGTCAGACTACACCGGGAAGCAGAAGAGACCAGCAAACGCATAACCCTCCTGCTGCGAGCCCATGAGCCGCATAGATTGTTTAAGTTGGAGGTGATTTAGACGTAGCATTTGCTTTGTATATTTTTTACAAATATAAAGCTTTGGAAGGGATTCTAAAAATCAAGTAGGAGAATCAACAAAATCCCGTAATCGTGTCATCCGAACCAGTCAAAAATATCGTTTTGCTTCAAACTGGCTTTTTCCTTCTGATTAAGGTCTTTGATAATTTTCCCTTCGGCCATTTGAATAATGCGATTACCGTAAGTAAAAGCTTCCTTGAGATTATGTGTGATGAGGATGGTGGTTAATCCGAATTCGGTGGTCAATTTATTAGCTGTTTTCATTACTACTTCTGCGGAGCGTGGATCAAGCGCTGCAGTGGGTTCATCCAAAAGCAATACTTTGCAACTATCCATAATGCTCATTAACAATGTTAACGCTTGCCGTTGACCGCCTGATAAAGTACCCATGGGTTGTTCTATCTTGCTCTCCAACCCCATTCCCAGCATGGCGATCTTTTCTTTAACTGACTTTTTAAAAGGCTCATTTATGCCGATAGATAAGCCTTTCGTTTTAGTACGGATAGCTGCTAAGCGAAAGTTATCCAGGATACTTAAGTCGGGGGCTGTACCGCTTAATGGATTCTGAAAAACCCGGGCAATCCACTCACTTCGTTTATAGTCAGGTAGTTTAGTTACGTCATTGTCGTCAATACGAACAGTGCCAGAACTTGGCAAAATTGCACCTGCGATGAGGTTTAACAGTGTAGTCTTCCCCGAACCATTTGAGCCAACAATTACAAGGAATTCCTTTTCCGTAATAGATAAATCTACTCCTCTTATGGCATCTACCTGGTTTGCTTTGCCTTTATTAAAAGTTTTATAAATGCTTTTCAGATCGATCATGAGGAGCTTTTGAAGGATAAAAGAGGCAGACTAACAATGAGTGTTACAAATATGGCAGTCACTGCTTTCAATAAAGCAGGATTCACTCCCAAACTTAGCGTTATTGCCAATACAAACTGAAAGATTACGGCACCTAAAAGCACCAATACTAGACTAATCCACACGGATGAAATGCGAAACCAGTTTATGAACGATTCAGCAATGATAACCGACCCCAGGCCTACTATTACAATGCCGATACCCATATTGATATCTGCAAAGCCCTGGAATTGGGTCATCAGGTAACCGCTGGTAGCAGTCAGGGCATTGGCTAAAGCCAAGCCAATGATCTTCATGCGATCGGTGTTTACGCCCAAAGCACGCACCATCGATTCACTGTTTCCTGTCGCGCGCATCGCAATGCCAAAATCTGTTTTAAGCAGATAACCTATGATGAGCGTAACGACTACAACAAAAAGCAGTAATATCCAGAATGAATTGTGATTAGGGTCGCCTGAAATATTGATCAATGAGAATATGGATGATACATTGAGCAACGGAATATTGGACCGCCCCATCAAAGTCAGGTTGACCGAATAAAGTGCGGTCATCACTAATATACCAGCCAGCAAGGGGTTTATCTTTAGTTTGGTATGGATAATACCTGTAATGGAGCCGGCCAAAGCTCCTGCAGCAATGACGATAGGTAAAGTAACGAAAGCTGGCAAATGATGGGTAAGCAATACTGCCGTAACGGTCCCCCCTAACGTATAGCTACCATCGGTAGTAATATCAGGTATGTTGAATATCTTCATCGAGATATAGATACCCAGCGCAATAGCCGAAAAGCAAAATCCCTGTAATAATGCGGTGAGATAGAAATCCATTATTTCACAGCTTCAAAGTTTGGCGGAATAGTGATGTTGTATTTTTTGGCAGCAGCCGGGTTGTATACCCTTTTACGGACCTTTACCATCTCCGGCTTTAAACCATCTGTTTTGTGGGTCTTTAAATATTGGGCAGCCTGCTCCCCTGCCTGGTATCCCCACTGGTAGATATCGGCACCAAAGGCAGCAACTGCGCCACGTTGCACCAAACCTGCCTCGCTGGTAAATATGGGCACATTAGCCTGGTTGCAACTTTTCAAAATCGTTTCAAATGAAGCAAAAACTGTATTATCCGGGTTGGCAAAAAAGGCGTCGATGTTTTTACTCAAAAGAGATTGGGTCACCAACTGTGCATCCGCCGATGAATTTAAAGGCAGAGCCACTAAATCAATATTCAGTTTATTTGCAAGCCCTTTAATACGGTTCATGGCATCAGCAGATTGGGGTTCTGATTGATTATAGATCATACCAACAACCAGTTTCCCGGCCTTTGGCTTTAGTAGTTTAGGGATTAGTGAAAACGAGGTATCGATATAAGCCAGTTCCTCCACAGCGCCAAACAGGTTCGCGGGCGCAACTCCTGTTGAACTCACGACATTCATCCGCTCAGGAGTTGGTGACACCATTGCAAAAACCGGGATGGTTTTAGTCTTCTGGATTGCAGTAATAGTAGATAAAGTAGTACAAGTAGCTAACAGGTCAACCTTTTCCGAAATGAAATAATTAACGATTTGCGTCAATGTAGGTATATCACCCTGTGCATTGCGGTATTCTATTTTGATGTTTTTCTGGTCTTCACTAAAACCATTCTTCTTCAATGCGTCAGTAAAACCGGTACGTGCCTGAGAGATAGTTGCATCCTCAAAAGCATCAACAAAACCAACGACCGGGACGTTACTTTTTTGAGAATTACAGGACACGAAAAAAATAAATGCGGGTATTAATATTAGATATCTCTGAAGCTTCATGTGGCTAAGTTAGCTATTGAAGGTGAAAGCTAAAAGGAGAAAGGCAAAAGGTTTACTATATACTGATAAAAGCGAAAAGGCTGCTCAAGAGCAGCCCTCCGAAAATAAATTTCACTTTACATACTGCCGCCGGTTCGCCCATACTGGAGCATCATATCTACTTTACCATCTTTATTAAAACCCCATACTTCCTGCAAATGGTTAACCACTTTCTTTCCGCTTTTATCGGTAAATTCTTCTGTTCCCCATACACAAACTACATTGTCGCCCTTATCGCTCTTTAAACTTACAGAGGCATCCAGCGAGATCTTCAGATTAGTTTGCGTTCCCCTGAATGATTTTGCTCCCGACAGGTTTGCGGCTTTCCCTTTCACGGTCTGACCGTTCATCCAGCTCATAGAAACCGTATCGGCAAACCAATCCAGGTGCCGGTCGAGCGCATTCTCCTCATAATCTTTCCATAAGGTTAAAATCTTGTTGGTATACGATTGATCAGCAATCGTAAAATTAGACGAATACTCAGCCTTGTAAGGTGCCTTTGAGTCTTGTGCCTTGCACAAGCATGCAAATGAAATAACGGCCACAGCGGCCAGAATCAATTTTTTCATGTCTTTACAATTTAATGGTTTGTAACTGGTTCGTTACATTAAATGTAAAATATAAATTACTAATAATCAAAAATTTAAGGCTCAAAAATCTTCATTCCGAAATTATTTTCTTAGTTAAAAAATATACGTTTCGCTATAAAACATTCAGTTAAATAATTTCAGTACTTTAGCCTTCAGATGATACCTATTGTTTCAAAACTACCCCAAGTGGGCACTACTATTTTTACCGTCATGTCGGGCCTGGCAAATGAGCTTGGTGCGGTTAATCTCTCGCAGGGTTTTCCTGATTATGAGACCTCACCAGAACTAATCGAATTGGTGAACCAGGCCATGAAAAATGGCTACAATCAATACGCTCCGATGGCTGGCATGATGTCATTGCGCGAGGAGATCAGCAAAAAGACTGAAAAGCTGTACGGGGCTTACTATAACCCGGATACAGAAATAACTATTACTGCGGGCGGAACGCAGGCAATTTACACTGCCATAACAACTGTTATTCACCCTAATGATGAAGTGATCATTTTTGAGCCAGCGTTTGATTGCTATGCCCCTGCTATTAAAGTGGCGGGAGGTATTGTGAAGTCACTCGAATTAGAGCCACCCGATTACAAAATAAACTGGGACATGGTAAAAAGACTGGTCAACAACCGCACCCGGATGATCATCTTGAATTCGCCGCACAACCCTACTGCGACCATTTTACAAAAAGAAGATATAGAGCAATTATCGGCTATCGTAAAAAACCAGGATATCCTGATACTGAGCGATGAGGTTTATGAGCATCTGATATACGATGGTCAAAGTCATCTAAGCATGGCGCGGTATGCCGAATTACGTCAACGTAGTTTTATTGTGGCGTCATTTGGTAAACCATTTCATGCTACAGGTTGGAAAGTAGGGTATTGCATGGCACCTGCTCATTTAATGAATGAATTTAGAAAAGTGCACCAGTTTCTGGTTTTTTGTGTAAATGCGCCTATGCAGGTAGGTATTGCTGAATATTTAAAAAATGAAGAACATTATCTGGGGTTGAAAGGTTTTTTTCAGCAAAAACGGGATTATTTCCGTGATGCGCTGAAAGGCAGTCGCTTTGAATTGCTACCTTGTTCCGGATCTTACTTTCAGTCAGTCAGATACGGACGTATAAGTGATGAGAAAGATGCTGACCTGGCTATCAGGCTTACGAAAGAGATCGGGGTGGCTTCTATACCTGTTTCGGCCTTCTATAATATGGGGACGGACCACCATGTTTTAAGGTTTTGTTTTGCCAAAAGACAAGAAACTTTAGATAAAGCCGTTGATAGATTAATTAAAGTTTAAATTTGGAGTATTGATTTTCTCCAAAGTTAATCCACAATCTAAATTATTTGCATGGAAAATCTAAAAATTACATTATTTCAGGGCTATCTGTTTTGGGAAAATATTGACAAAAATTTGCAGAATATTTCGCTGCGGTTAGCCAATATCAGGGAAAAAACTGATCTGATCATTTTACCTGAGATGTTCAATACCGGTTTTACCATGAATGCCGAAGCGCTGGCAGAGCCGATGAACGGAAAAACTATGCTTTGGATGCATAAGATATCCAAAGAATACGATTGCGTTGTTACGGGCAGCCTGATTATAAAAGAAGGTGACCATTATTATAACCGCCTGATATGGATGCGCCCCGACGGCAAATATCAATGCTATGATAAACGCCATTTATTCAAACTGGCTAAAGAGCACCATACCTATACAGCCGGTAACAAAAAACTAATTGTAGAGCTGAAAGGCTGGAAGATTTGCCCGGTAATTTGTTACGATCTGCGTTTCCCGGTTTGGCTGCGAAATGTTCATGAAACTTACGACGCCCTTATTGTAGTTGCCAACTGGCCGGAACGCCGGGCTTCACACTGGAGGACACTGTTACCAGCGCGTGCTGTAGAAAATCAATCGTATGTAATTGGTGTTAATCGTGTTGGTCACGATGGGAATGAAATATACCATTCAGGTGATTCAACCTGTATTACACCTAATGGTAATGCCATTTATTATAAACGCGACGAGGAAGACGTGTACACCTTTTCCATTATACCTGATGAGGTTACAAAAACGCGCCGTACGCTGCCATTTTTGAGAGATGCGGATGACTTTACCATAAATGATGTAGAATCGTTGGTGACAAAGGAGCATTAGGCTTTCGATATATCGTTTCAAAGCGTTTAATTTGTTGATTGATTAAACAAATAGCTATTCATCAATCCATAATTAAGCCCTAATGAAGCATTCCCTTCGTGCTGTTCTTTTTGTTTTCTGTTCAGTATTTATTGCATCGGCATCACTCGCCCAGAAGAAAAACGATTACACCAAACTCGTCAATCCATTTATAGGTACCGGTGGCCACGGTCACACCTACCCAGGTGCCGTAGTGCCGTTTGGTATGGTGCAGCTAAGCCCGGATACACGTTTGGAGGGTTGGGATGGCTGCTCGGGATATTATTATACCGATACCGTCGTATATGGCTTCTCGCATACCCATCTAAGCGGAACAGGTATAGCCGATTATTGCGACATCCTGTTTATGCCAACTACAGGTCAGCCTCAATTTAAGAATACAGAATATCGTTCAGGATTTAAAAAGAAGAATGAACTGGCTTCTCCTGGATATTATAAAACCATATTAGATAAATACAAGATCGCCGTTGAACTGACAGCGACCAAGCGTGTCGGCGTACACCTTTATGATTTCCCAAGTACAAGTGAAGCAAATATTATCATTGATCTGCAGCATCGCGACAAGGTATCAGACTCGTGGATCGAAGTCGTAAATGATCACGAGATCAAAGGCTTTCGTCGTTCAAGCTCATGGGCGGCAGATCAGTACATCTATTTCTACGCTAAATTCTCTAAGCCGTTTAAAACTTATGGCATAGCATCAAATGACACCCTGCAGCCGGGTAAAAACAAATTACAGGGTACCAATATCAAAATGTATGTCCAGTTTGATAACCCGGGCGAAGTGATTTCCAAAGTGGGTATATCGTCAGTAAGCGAGGAAGGTGCATTAAAGAATCTTGATGCCGAAGTGCCAGATTTTGACTTCAAAAAGGTGGTAAAGGCGGCCAAAGCTGATTGGAACACCGAGCTGAATAAAATGCAGGTTGAAGGTGGTGCACCGGATGCTTCTCAAGATGCACGATACCAGGCTAACAATCCTAATGCGTCTGTTAATAATCGTCCGCCGCAGAAAAAGACACCCACAACTACTGATTTGGTAAAGACGAAACAAACTATATTCTACACATCACTGTATCATTCTATGCTTGCGCCCAATATCTATAATGACGTTGACGGACAATACCGTGGCATGGATCAAAAGGTGCATAAAGCAGAAGGCTTCGATTATTATACGGTGTTCTCTTTATGGGATACTTACCGCGCTGAAGATCCACTGTTTACTATAATCAACCGTAAACGAACATCGGATTTCATCAAATCATTCCTGGCGATGTATGAGCAGGGCGGTTTATTGCCGATATGGCCATTAGCTTCAAACGAAACCTATTGCATGGTAGGCAATCACTCTATTCCCGTAATTGTTGATGCTTATGCAAAGGGAATCAGAGATTTTAATGCAGAAGAGGCATTTAAGGCAATGAAAGCAGCAGTAAACCGTAATCAATTTGGCTTGGATAGTTATCGCAAAAATGGAGCTGTACTAGCTGATGATGAGCACGAATCCGTATCAAAAACACTGGAATATGCTTATGACGATTGGTGCATTGCCCAATTTGCCAAAATGCTGAACAAGCCACAGGATTATGCTGATTTTATACAGCGCGCACAATATTGGAAGAATTTATATAATGATCAAAGCGGTTTTATGCAGGCCCGTGTTGATGGCGGCTGGTATGAGCCTTTTAATCCTACCGACATCAATAGCAATTATACTGAGGGCAATGCCTGGCAGTATACCTTCCTTGCACCACAGGATGTTGAGGGGTTGATTAACCGTATAGGTGGCAAAGATAAATTTGAAGCCAAGCTGGATGAATTGTTTACCACCACATTAAAGCTTACCGGCAACCAGGTAGATGATGTAAGCGGATTGATCGGGCAGTACGCGCATGGTAACGAGCCGAGCCATCACATGGCTTATTTGTACAATTTCACTGATTCACCTGATAAAACGCAGATGTGGGTGAACCGAATATTGAAAGAAGAATATAGCAATTCGCCTGATGGTTTAGCTGGTAATGAGGATTGTGGACAAATGTCGGCCTGGTATGTAATGAGTGCATTGGGAATTTATACTATTCAGCCAGGACAAACTGAGTACCAGATCGGTATACCTCAATTCGATAAAGCTACCATCAATCTCGAAAATGGTAAAAAGTTCGTCATTACTAACTCAGGTTCCGGTGTTAGTTTCCAAAATATTTACTTGCAGGGCATGGTTTTGAACAAAAAAACCTACAACAAGCTTTTCCTGGATGATAAGGATATACAGACTGGTGGTCAGTTTGATGTGTATACCGGTCGCCTTGCAAATAAGTTATTTGTTAAAAGTCTGGAGAAACCGGTGTCAAAAATATCTGATGACCTGATCGTTTCTAATCCTTACTTTTTAAACACAACGCCTACTTTCAAAAAGCCTTTTGATCTGACCATTAAATGTTACGATCCAGATGCAAAGATCTATTATACAATAGATGGCTCGACACCAACTACGTCCTCAACCCTGTACAGCAAGCCTATCAACATCTCGGCCACAACAACGGTCAAAGCTATTGCCGTAAAGGACGGCAAGCAAAGCTTTGTTGATGCAGGCACATTCCACAAAATAAGAGACGATATCAAATTATCACTATTAAACAAATATTTACCAGACTACACTGCCGGGGGCGACGAAGCTTTGATTGATGGTTTGAAAGGCACATCCAACTGGAAAACAGGCCACTGGCAGGGATATCAAGGCAATGACCTGATCGCGGTGATTGATATGGGTCAATCAAAGGATATAAAATCAGCTTCATTAGGCACTTTACAAGATGTGGGTTCGTGGATAGTTTTCCCGAAAGCAGTGGAATATTGGGTGTCTGATGATAACAAAAACTTCAAACTTGCAGCTACGGTAAATACCAAAGTTGATATTAAAGACACAAAAGCGCAAACACAGGAATTTAAAGCTGACTTAAACATAAAAGCGAGATATATTAAAGTTGTGGCTAAACAATTCGGACCTCTGCCCGAATGGCACGAAAGCAAGGGACAGCCGTCTTACATATTTGCTGATGAGATAACTATCGAATGATAGGCGAAAGGCGAAGGGTAAAAGGCAAAAGGTGAGTAGTTTAGACAACTGGGATTTGTAGCTCAAAAAAATTCGCGTTGCAACTTTTGGATAACCTTTTGCCTTTTACCTTTAAGCTTTCACCTCAAGTGAGATAACTATCGAATAATTTGGATTATCCATTAAAATTGGTTTACTTTAGTTTAAGTAAATAAACCTAAGTAACTCTCTATCAAATGGAACCAAACAACAACCTTTCAACTACCGACAACGGGAAAAATGTTGGTATTATCAGTTACATTACCATTATTGGTTGGCTGATCGCTTACTTTGGAATGCATCAAAATAACAAAACCGAATTGGGCAGCTATCAGCTCAGGCAAACGTTATTGTTACACATCGTATCATTCGCTGTTTCCTGGATATTGGGAATGATCTTCGCAGCAATATTCTTTTCAACTGTTTCAAGTGGCGGTTTTGCAGGGGGCTGGTTTGGACTGGTAGGCATAAACTGGATCATCAGGCTGGTATTTATCATCCTTTGGCTTATCGGCTTTATCGGCGCAATCAATGGCGAAAAGAAACCTATCCCAATTATTGGTGATAAAGCACAAACTATGTTTCCAGGTATTTAATTAGAATTTTCATGCTATTATAATAAGGCGCTCCGGATATCGGGGCGCCTCTTTTTTTGTCTGAATCAGAGTTTCCAGAATTTTGGGATTAGCAAAATCTTAGCAATTAGAAAGGGTGTCACGCTGAGCTCAGTCGAAGTACGGTGCGTAAAGGCCTTTGCCCGCCAATGTTTCGACAGGCTCAACATGACAACGCTCTTTTTATAGTTCATACATAAGAGCTTTCCTATTCCTTTTCCAAAACATCCTTCATCTTCTGCAATTGCTCTTTTTCGGCTTTGGGCAATACCGGGTATTTCAATTTTAAATCTTCGATGGTATGTAGTATGATCTCTGAGATAGCAATTCTGGTGAACCATTTCTTATCAGCAGGGATAACATACCAGGGGTTTTCGGGCGTAGCTGTTTCTTTTATCGCCTTTTCATAAGCTTTCATGTAGTCATCCCAAAATTCTCTTTCCGTAACATCAGCAGCAGAGAATTTCCAGTTTTTTTCGGGATCGTCGATACGTTTTATAAAACGCTCCTTTTGCTCATCTTTAGACACATTCAGGAAAAACTTAATCATAACGGTTCCATTATTGTACAAATGCTTTTCAAAGTTCCTGATGCTTTGGTAGCGCTCGTTCCAAAATGAATTGGTAAGGTTTTTTACATTGTTAATGCCGGGGATATTTTCGTTCAAAACAAGCTCTGGATGAACTTTGGTGATCAGCACGTTCTCATAATGCGAACGGTTGTGAATTCCTATGCGACCACGCTCGGGTAGCGCTTTATAATGTCTCCATAAAAAATCATGGGCGTATTCCTCGCTGTTGGGTTGCTTAAAGCTGAACACCTGGCACCCTTGCGGGTTAAGCCCAGACATGGTGTGTGCTATCGCGCTATCCTTGCCCGCCGCATCCATTGCCTGGAAGATGATCAATAATGAATACCGTTTATCGGCATACAATTCATTTTGAATATTGGCCGTTTTGTCAATCAGGTCCTTCAAGGTTTCAGCTGCATCTTCCTTTTTATATCCGTCAGTTTCGGCAGTATCGCAATCTTTCAAAGAGAAGTCGCGCCCATCAGTAATCTTAAATCTATTGATGATTGGTTTCATATTTAGGGTTATAACTTTATTAACTGTATTCCGTTAAGTTAGTTTAAAATTTAACCGTTAAAATTGCGTTACTTATATTTGCCGGGCACTCATTAATTAAGCGCCATAATTTTACCATCTTTACCCAATGTTCAGACGTATAAAAAACAAGTTCCTTAGGTTCTTCGTCATATTTATCTATTTTATCATCATCTTCTTCTGCTCAATTGAACTAAATTTCCTCTGGCTTTTTGGTTATTCGCCTACCATACATGATATAAAAAACCCCGAATTATCTATCTCATCAGAAGTTTATTATGCTGATGGTAAGCTAATTGGCCGTTACTCAAAAGAAAACCGTACCCCGGTTGAGTTTAAAAGCATCTCCCCTAACCTGGTGAATGCGCTGGTGGCTACTGAAGATGTTCGTTTCTACAAGCATGGCGGTGTCGATTTTTATTCTTTCTTCACCAGTATGCTATCCACTGCCAAAGGCGATAAACGGGGCGGTAGCACTATTACACAGCAGTTGGCTAAAAACCTGTTTGAAACACGTAAAAAGAAGTCGCAGGGGCTTGCCAGTCATATACCCGTTATCCGCACAATAGTTTCAAAAGTTAAGGAATGGTTTACTGCCTTCCAGATCGAGCGTAACTATAGTAAAGATGAAATTTTGACGCTGTATTTCAACACCGTTCCTTTTGGCAACAACACTTTTGGGGTTCAGGCTGCCACGCTTAAATATTTTGATAAAACTCCCGATAAAGTAACAGCTCCGCAAGCAGCAGTGCTGATAGGAATGTTAAAGGCAACATCCACTTATAACCCGATCAGAAATCCGGAGAAGAGCCTGGAAAGACGCAACATTGTATTGAGCCAGATGGAGAAATACGAGAAGATCACCAAAGCTGAATACGACGCCGATATAAAACAGCCCTTAAACCTTGATCTGAGCTATATTGATAATGAATGGCAGGGTGATTCGTACATCCGCCGCGCGGTAGAAAAATGGCTGGATAAATGGTGCAAGGATAATGGTTACAACCTGTACGAGGACGGTCTTAAGATCTATACCACTATCGATTCGCGCCTGCAGCAATATGCTGAAGAAGCGGTGCAGGAAAAAATGAAAATGCTGCAGAAGCGTTTCTATAATCTTTGGGGCAATAAAACGCCATGGCGTGATCTGGATGGCAATATTATTCCTGATTTTGTATTGAAAGCCGAGCAACGCTTACCTGTTTATAAGTTGCTTCAACAACAATATCATGGCGATACTACCCGGATGAACCAGTATTTTGACAAGAAAAAGAAGATGACCATCTTCTCGTGGAGCGGTGACAGGGATACAACGTTTTCCAGCGTCGACTCGATAAAATATTATGCCAAAATATTGAATACCGGCATGATGACCATTGAGCCATCATCCGGAAAAATCAAGGTATGGGTTGGCGGTATTAATCACCGTTACTTTAACTATGACCACGTAAACCAGTCGAAGCGCCAGGCAGGGTCAACCTTTAAGCCGTTTGCTTATGTAACTGCTTTAGACAATGGCTTTACCCCCTGCGATAAATTTACCGACAAGCCGGTATCCATCAATTTTATGGATAATGGTAAGCCTGATGTTTGGGCACCACAAAATGCCGACTTCCATTTCACTTATATGGATATGTCATTGCGTTGGGCAATGGGCAAATCTGTAAACTCCATTACAGCACAGGTAACTGAAAAAGTGGGCTGGGATAAGATAGTACAGTATGCGCATAAGATCGGTATCGAAAGCCCTTTAAAATCGGTTCCATCTGTTTCATTGGGAACAAATGATGTGTCGGTGTATGAAATGGTTCGCGCTTACAGCACCTTCCTAAATAAGGGCAACCGTATCGACCCTATCCTCGTAAGTAAAATAACTGATCAGGATAATAATACGCTGGCTGAGTTTAAACCGAAGACGGAAAAGGTGTTAAGCGATGAAACTGCATGGTTGATGCTATACATGTTCAGAGGTGGTATGGAAGAGCCAGGCGGCACTTCACAGGCTTTATGGGAATATCCGGGCTTATGGAAGAAGGACAATAACCAGATCGGTGGTAAAACGGGCACCTCTTCAAAATACGTTGACGGTTGGTATATGGGCATTACTAAAGACCTTGTTACAGGCGTTTGGGTTGGTTGTGATGACAGGAGTGTACATTTTAACAGCTCAGAGACAGGCGAAGGTTCGCATACGGCTCTACCGATATTTGCCCGCTTTATGGAAAAGGTTTATGCCGATCCAAAATCGGGATATACTTATGGACCGTTCCCGAAACCATGGACAAAGATCACCAAGGAGTATAACTGTCCTTCGCCGCGCATTGAGGTTGACAGCTTGCAAACAGACAGTTTAAATGCACCAAAAATTGATTCCGCTCAATTAGAGGACATGAAGAAGGCCGAGGAAAACCCGGATACTAAAACGCCTGATCAGCAAAACAGATAATTAACACCAGTGTCAGCATAGGATAATTTTTTCTATATTGAACTGTTTATATAAAGAGAAACCCAAATTCACTACCGGATTTATTCTTCATAAATGAATCTATGAATAAACTATACCCAACCTTTGCCTGGTTCAAAAAATATGCTCTGGCCTTATTATGCATTATTGGAACGCTAGTTATCACCCAGGACGCCAAAGCACAATATTTCGGGCAGAACAAAGTGCGTTATAAGAACCTGAAATTCAAGGTTTACAAAACTCCGCATTTCGAGATATACTACTATATCAAAAACGACAGTACTATTAAACGCTTTGCGCAGGAAAGCGAGCTCTGGTATACTATTCATCAGCAGGTTTTCAGGGATACTTTCAGGAAGCCCAACCCAATCATTCTTTATGCAGACCACCCCGATTTCCAGCAAACCACGGCTATCGACGGTGAAATTGGCGTAGGCACAGGTGGTGTTACCGAAGGTTTAAAAAACCGCGTGGTGATGCCGATGATGGAAACCAACCAGACTACAAGGCACGTTATCGGTCACGAATTGGTGCACGCGTTTCAGTACCATGCCTTATTAAGCCGTGATTCGGCGATGTATGAGAATATAAATAACATTCCGCTCTGGATGATAGAAGGTATGGCCGAGTATTTATCCATCGGCAAAAAGGATGCTTATACGGCCATGTGGATAAGGGATGCTTACCTGAACAAAAACATTCCAACCATACGCGATCTGACAGAAACGAATAAGTATTTCCCCTACCGTTATGGTGAAGCTTTCTGGTCATACATCGGGTCGACTTATGGTGATACTGTAATAGTACCATTCTTCAAAAATACAGCGCGTTTTGGCCTGGAGTATGGTATACGGAGGACTTTTGGATACGATGATAAAACCTTATCCAATCTCTGGAAAAACACCATCGAAACTACTTACAAACCTCTCCTGAAAGATACAGTACAGAAGCCGGTGGGTAAAAAATTGATCGACAATAAAAATTCAGGCGAACTGAATGTAGCTCCGGCTATTAGTCCCGATGGTAATTACCTGGCTTTTCTCTCTGAAAAGGATCTATTCACGGTCGATCTATATCTCGCGGATGCGCATTCGGGGCGAGTCATAAAGAAGCTGACGAGTAAGATATCCAACACGCATATAGATGAATTTAACTTTATAGAATCGGCAGGGACCTGGTCGCCCGATAGCAAAAAGTTTGCGTTCAGCGTTTTCAGTCACGGTCGTAACCGGATGCTGATCGTTGATATCCCGAGCGGAAGCGTTTCGGACAATATTTCGATGGAAAAGGCGGAACAGTTCAGCAACCTGAGTTGGTCACCTGATGGGAAAAACATTGTAGTTCAGGGCATGTCTGATGGGCAAAGTGACTTATACATGTACAACTTCGATACAAAGAAGGTCACCCAGCTTACCAACGATAAATTTTCTGATTATCAGCCATCATTTTCAAGAGATGGGAAAAGGATCATTTTCACCAGTGATCGCACTACTTATGACAAATCATTATCGCAGGATATTACCTTCAATCTGGCTGAACTGGATCTTGCCACCGGCCAAATTGCCAATATCAATGTATTTGATGGTGCCAATAACTTAGACCCACAATATTCGGCTGATGGTAAAAAGATCTACTTCCTGTCAAACAGAGACGGTTTCCGCAATATGTATCGTTACACGCTTGCGACCGGGCAAGTCGAGCAAATGACTGATCTGTTCACCGGCATTTGCGGCATTACCGAGTATTCGCCTGCAATCAGTATATCAAATAACGATGACATCGTTTACTCCTATTATTTTGCGCAGAAATATGTTTTGTACAACGCCAAAGCATCTGATTTTACACCAAAAGAAGTAGACAAACAGGCACTGAACTTTGATGCAGCAATGTTGCCTCCGTTTGGTTCGGTGGGTGTCGATCTGATCAATTCAAATCTGAACAATTACCTTGCTTATAAAAAAATCCCTACAGATTCTATTAAGCAGATCCCATACAAGCCAATGTTCAAGTTGGATTATTTGGCCAGCAGTGGTGTAGGCGCATCGGTAAGCCAGTTTGGTGCAGGATTTTCTAGCGGAGTCCAAGGTGTATTTAGCGACATACTGGGTCATAACCTGATCTATGGCGGGTTGAACATCAACGGACAGGTTTATGATTTCGGCGGACAGTTTATCTACATCAATCAACAAGGCCGATGGAATTTTGGTGTTGGCGTATCACACATCCCTTACCAATTTGCTAATTATAGTATAGTACCCACAACATATCCTATAAACACGACAACTACTGTCCCGGCGTACCAGGAAAGATATGATATCATCCGCATTTTTGAAGATCAGGCGACTGTGTTTACATCATACCCGTTATCTAAAGTTACACGTGTAGAATTTGGCACTGGTATATCTCATTATAGCTACCGTGTCGACCGTTACAGTACCTATTATGACACACTGGGAAATGTGTTGAGCGACTACCGTCATCAGCATATTTCTAACGCCGACTATAATAAAGATCCGAGCAACAACGCCCAATTAAATCCTTTTACCCTATTCCAGGTAAATACCGCTTTAGTAGGTGATAATTCATTTTTCGGCGTTGCATCTCCTTTAACAGGTTTCCGTTATCGTTTTGAAGCAGAATATGATTTTGGAACCTATCACTTCTTCGCTCCTACAATTGATCTGCGTGAATATTTGCGGGTTAAACCTGTGACGTTTGCGGCAAGGTTATATGGCTACGGGCGATTTGGAGGTGTTGATGGATTGTATCCACTATATGTGGGCTATCCGTTCTACATACGAGGTTATGAAGCGCAAACATTTTATAACAATAGTAATAAAACACCGACTAACGGGTTTACACCTGATCAACTTTCCGGAGACAGGATAGCTGTAGCCAACTTTGAGGTGAGGTTGCCATTTACCGGTCCTGAAAAGTTATCTCAGATCAAATCCAAGTTCTTCTTCACCGAACTTAACTTATTCTTTGATGCAGGCTTAGCATGGAATAAGGGCAACCAGATAAAACTTCAATCAAGCCCTGACCTAACTGGATACACGCCAGCTAAAGACTCCAACGGAAATACTATATTAGATAAAAACGGTAACCCGATAATGAATCCGGTTTATGATACGAATCAAAGAGTACCGGCATTAAGCGCAGGTGTCTCTATGCGTGTGAACCTATTTGGTTACTTTGTTCTGGAGCCCTATTTTGCCTGGCCGTTTAATCGTACAGATATCAGCAAACCGGTGTTTGGCTTAGGATTTACTCCCGGATGGTAACAGAAGATATATTACAAAAAACGTCCCGATAGTTATCGGGACGTTTTTAATTTAAAACCTATTTCAGTCTCAATAGTTAAGTTTAAAAAATTATGATGAACAAGTTATTTCTGTTTATTCTGATCATCTTTAATAGTTCGCTCGTTTTTGCTCAGAAAACTGATTCGACGGCCAATAAGACTGGCAAAGCGAGAAATGTGGATGGAGCTATAATGAATCCTTCCAAGACTATACAAGAAAATATATCTGCCTCACCTAATTTCTCAATGCTGACTTCTATAATCGTGGCAGATACGACAAACACTTTTAGCAATAATCCTATCACTGTTTTTGCACCTGATAATAAAGCATTTAGCAGACTACCCGTGGGAACAGTTGATACATTACTATTACCAAATCATAAATCTGATTTACTCAATCTAATCAAATACCATGCTATTGCCGGAAAAGTCACATCGAGTGACATAGAAAGGCAGATAAAGGCTGCAAACGGACAGGCTAAATTCACAACTTTATCAGGTAAAACATTAACGGCAAAGATCAACGAAAACCGGAATATTGTACTTACCGATGAAAATGGCGGTCAAAGTATTATAAGTAGATTAGATGTTCAGCAAAGCAATGGGATACTATTTGTGGTGACACAGGTATTGTTACCTAAGTTTACACAGTAATTACAGGGAAACAGCAAACTGTGGTGAAACTGTTTTCGTAATTCTGAGTATGAAGAAGATAATCCTATTTGCAATCACAGCCAGTGCTTTATTTCTGTTCGGCACTTTACACGGCATGTCCCAGGCTAAAAGAAAATTAAGCAAGCCTGCCTCAGAATGGAAAAAGACTCTTACGCCAAACCAGTATGAAATTATGGTAGAAAGCGGCACCGAAACGCCTTACAAAAATGCTTATTGGAATAATCATGAAAGAGGTGTTTATGTCAGCGCAGCTACGGGTGAAGTTCTGTTCAGCTCAGATGACAAATATGACAGCCATACCGGCTGGCCCAGTTTTGTAAAACCGGTTGATCCCAATAAAGTTCAAATAGTAAGGGACAACAGTTTTGGTATGGTGCGCGACGAAGTGATCGAAAAAAGTACCGGATTACACCTGGGACATGTTTTCGACGATGGTCCTGCAGATCGCGGCGGCAAACGCTATTGCATGAACTCCGGCGCACTCAAATTCATTAAAAAGCAACCATCTTACGCGCAGCACTGATAGACGGGCGGATCATTGCTCTTGAACGGGTGTTGTGCTCAAAATTTAATCCGATGGTCAGGTCAACCCAATCAGGGTTTACAGATCTGATCATTTTTTCTTTTTGCGGACGTGTAAATGTGCTTACATATTTAAAACGCTCCATCGCCTGTTCCTCGGTGTTGATCTCTTCAAAATATACTAAACGATTTAGTTGTCTTTCCAGCACAGTGGGATCCGAAGCTTGGAATTCACGTGACTTGAAGTCGCGGCCGCACTGACCCTATAGTGAGTCGTATTAATTTAAATCATACCAACATGGTCAAATAAAACGAAAGGCTCAGTCGAAAGACTGGGCCTTTCGTTTTAATCTGATCGGCACGTAAGAGGTTCCAACTTTCACCATAATGAAATAAGATCACTACCGGGCGTATTTTTTGAGTTATCGAGATTTTCAGGAGCTAAGGAAGCTAAAATGGAGAAAAAAATCACTGGATATACCACCGTTGATATATCCCAATGGCATCGTAAAGAACATTTTGAGGCATTTCAGTCAGTTGCTCAATGTACCTATAACCAGACCGTTCAGCTGGATATTACGGCCTTTTTAAAGACCGTAAAGAAAAATAAGCACAAGTTTTATCCGGCCTTTATTCACATTCTTGCCCGCCTGATGAATGCTCATCCGGAATTTCGTATGGCAATGAAAGACGGTGAGCTGGTGATATGGGATAGTGTTCACCCTTGTTACACCGTTTTCCATGAGCAAACTGAAACGTTTTCATCGCTCTGGAGTGAATACCACGACGATTTCCGGCAGTTTCTACACATATATTCGCAAGATGTGGCGTGTTACGGTGAAAACCTGGCCTATTTCCCTAAAGGGTTTATTGAGAATATGTTTTTCGTCTCAGCCAATCCCTGGGTGAGTTTCACCAGTTTTGATTTAAACGTGGCCAATATGGACAACTTCTTCGCCCCCGTTTTCACCATGGGCAAATATTATACGCAAGGCGACAAGGTGCTGATGCCGCTGGCGATTCAGGTTCATCATGCCGTTTGTGATGGCTTCCATGTCGGCAGAATGCTTAATGAATTACAACAGTACTGCGATGAGTGGCAGGGCGGGGCGTAACCTAGGTGACAGAAGTTAAAAGCCTCCGGTCGGAGGCTTTTGACTTTCTGCTAGATCGGCCGCATCGAATATAACTTCGTATAATGTATGCTATACGAAGTTATTAGCGATGAGCTCGGACTTCCATTGTTCATTCCACGGACAAAAACAGAGAAAGGAAACGACAGAGGCCAAAAAGCTCGCTTTCAGCACCTGTCGTTTCCTTTCTTTTCAGAGGGTATTTTAAATAAAAACATTAAGTTATGACGAAGAAGAACGGAAACGCCTTAAACCGGAAAATTTTCATAAATAGCGAAAACCCGCGAGGTCGCCGCCCCGTAACCTGTCGGATCACCGGAAAGGACCCGTAAAGTGATAATGATTATCATCTACATATCACAACGTGCGTGGAGGCCATCAAACCACGTCAAATAATCAATTATGACGCAGGTATCGTATTAATTGATCTGCATCAACTTAACGTAAAAGCAACTTCAGACAATACAAATCAGCGACACTGAATACGGGGCAACCTCATGTCCGAGCTCGCGAGCTCGTCGACAGCGACACACTTGCATCGGATGCAGCCCGGTTAACGTGCCGGCACGGCCTGGGTAACCAGGTATTTTGTCCACATAACCGTGCGCAAAATGTTGTGGATAAGCAGGACACAGCAGCAATCCACAGCAGGCATACAACCGCACACCGAGGTTACTCCGTTCTACAGGTTACGACGAATGTCAATACTTGCCCTTGACAGGCATTGATGGAATCGTAGTCTCACGCTGATAGTCTGATCGACAATACAAGTGGGACCGTGGTCCCAGACCGATAATCAGACCGACAACACGAGTGGGACCGTGGTCCCAGACTAATAATCAGACCGACGATACGAGTGGGACCGTGGTCCCAGACTAATAATCAGACCGACGATACGAGTGGGACCGTGGTCCCAGACTAATAATCAGACCGACGATACGAGTGGGACCGTGGTCCCAGACTAATAATCAGACCGACGATACGAGTGGGACCGTGGTCCCAGACTAATAATCAGACCGACGATACGAGTGGGACCGTGGTCCCAG
>JADMIO011331770.1_pt1 | contig 142809 bp, 114 predicted proteins | sample 8958161 | NCBI WGS metagenome assembly JADMIO01 (sample SAMN16585339, study PRJNA669376) | soil metagenome | isolation source: Crop rotation soil | place: USA: Cullars Rotation, Alabama | collected 2011
GCCGCGACTTCAAGTCACGTGAATTCCAAGCTTCGGATCCCACTGTGCTGGAAAGGTGTTCGTGGTTGAGACGGTTGATGAGGTCGAGCAGCATCTGAGCGACGCCCCGGTTGGCGTGGTTGCTGGCGATGGATTGCGCCTTCGCTCCAACTCGCTTCCCGGAGGGAAGCCGACGGAAAATCGGCGATTACCTGTGCCGCGTGGACAGACGCGAAGATTAGGACTGAAGGAGCGGCTGGGGCTGGCGATCGCTGCAGGACTCAATGATTTATTGGGGCCTTTGGAGACGCGCGGGTTTGGGATTTTGATGTATCACCGCGTTGTCGAGCCGCCCGCGGGAATGCTTCGGCCGACGTGGAATGTGTCGCCAAAGCTGTTTGAGAAACAGCTGCGCGGGCTCATCGCGCGCGGCTGGCTGGCGTGGTCGCTGTCGCAGGTTTTGGAATGCCACGAACGCGAGCTGCCGATCCCAAGGAAGACATTCGTCGTTACGTTTGACGACGGTTATGCGAACAACTGCACGCAGGCGCTGCCGATTTTGGCGCGGCTGGGCGTGCCGGCGACGGTGTTTTTGGCGACAGCTTATTTGGATAGCGAGCAGCCATTTCCGAGTGACGATTGGGAGGCGGCGGGGCAGCCGGGAGCGCCGAACGAGACCTGGCGCCCCTTATCGACGAACGAGTGTCGGCAAATGTTGGCGAGCGGTCTGATTGAATTTGGCGCTCACACGCATACGCATGGTGATTTTCGCGGGCGACCGGACGAGATGTTTGGGGACCTTGAAGTCAATCTCGCAGCGCTGCGCGAAAAATTTGGCATCGAACACCCATTGTTCTCGCTGCCGTATGGAACGAAGCGGGACGGCTTTGCGAGCCACGAGCTGGCAAGTGCGGCCCGATCGGCCGGAGTCCGTTGCAGCTTGACGACGGAAGGCACGATCGTTCGGCCGACGGACAGTCCGTTTGATTGGGGGCGGATTCCGGCGGAAGAACACGACACCGCGCGAACGCTGGCGGCGCGCCTGGGCTGCTGGCAGGAGGCTCTGCGGGCCAAGTTCAGAGTTCCACGTTCCAGATTCAAAGTTTAGTCATTGGTCATTTGAGTTACTCATGAGTGCGGTTGGCGACATGGTGAATCATGCGGTGAGAGTGCTGGGGGACGTTGCGCGCGAGGTGCGATCGTTTGCCGGTAGCTCGTTTGTGAAGAAGAGCGGTTTGTCGGTCATCGATCAGGCGGTGGTCAGCGCGACGAATTTTGCGACGAGCGTGCTGCTGGCCCGCTATGTCGCGCAGCAAGAGCTAGGTGTTTACTACCTGGTACTGAGCGTGTTTTACTTCGCCCGCGGCATTCAGGAGCAGCTTGTTTCGGCGCCGTACATGATTTATTGCAGCCGGAAGCAGGGCCGCGAGCTGTCGGAGTATGCCGGGAGCTCGCTGGTGCATCAGTTCGTGGTCATGTCGGTCACAGTGGGCATTTTGCTTGTGGCGTTGGCGACAGGCGTTTTGCCGCAGCATGTGGCGGGAGCGTTTTGGTTGCTTGTCGTTGCTGCGCCGCTGCTGCTATTTCGGGAATTCGCGCGGCAGATGTCGTTTGCCCATTTGGAGCTGATGCGAGCAACGGTGCTGGATGTTGCAGCGGCCAGCGTGCAGCTAGTCGCGATGGTGATTTTGGCGATCAGCGGGCAGCTGAGCGTTTTCACCATCCTTGCGACGGTTGCGGTAGCCAGCGGTGTCGCGTCGATCGGTTGGCTGGCGACAAGCACGCGGAGCATGATCGCCTGTTTGCCATTTGCGGTCCGCGATTGGATTCACAACTGGCGTTTTGCTCGGTGGGCATTGGCCAGCCAACTTTTGTCGTCGACCACGCCGTATGTGATGCCGTGGGTGATCGCGGTGACGCACGGCGAAGCGCAAACGGGTTTGCTCGGAGCATGCTCGACGCTGGTCGGGTTTCCCAACATGTTTTTGATGGGTCTTTGTAACTTTCTCAGTCCGCGAACGGCGCAGGCGTATGCACATGGCGGCCTCGCGGAGCTGCGATCGGTGCTGTGGAAAACGGCGCTGCTATTCTGCGCGACGCTCGGTGGCGTGGCGGCGGCGGCGTTTTTATTTGGCGAACCAATTGCGCTGCTGGTTTATGGGCCGCAGTTTGCCGGTGCGGGCGTCATTATCGGCGTGTTATCGCTGAGTGTGTTGGCCAACAGCATCGGTGTCGTGGCTGGCAATGGTCTGTGGGCCATCGAGCGGCCGAGCGCGAGCTTTGCGGCTGACGTCTGTTCGCTGGTTGTGGTCATTCTTGCGGCACTGGTATTTGTGCCGCTCTTTGGTCCGCTGGGCGCCGCAATCGCAACGCTGGCAGGGACGGCCAGTGACGCGGCGGTCCGGTTAGTCATCTTGCGGCTCTCGATGCAGGAGCTGGCTTTGCAGGAGGCGAAAGCATGAACACGATTACCGCTGGCGCGCGGCTTCAGCCGTCGTTCGTTTCGTCGAATACAGCCAGGCGTTCGATTCAACTGCCGTGGTTGATGGCGGCGACGACATGCATCACTGGGTTGGCATTTTTTGCCGCGGGCCATGATTTTCTGATTTCCAAAGCGGTGGCCTACACCCAATCGGCGGAAGAGATGCAGGTCGCGGCACTGGGCGGCAATTTGGTCCGTCGACTCGCGTTTTTTGTGCTTGGCGGTTGGGGATTCGTGCTGCTGACAATCGGAAAGCAAAAACTGAAGCTTGACTGGACTCTGACGAGCGCGATCGGAGCGCTATTGGTGCTGGCCCTCGCCAGCGTGGGATGGACGAATGAACCGGGAATGTGCATTCGGCGGTTGTTTGTGTTGCTTTTTTGCGTAATCGCTGCGGCCGGCTGCGCGCGGGCATTCTCGCTGCGCGACCTCGGTTGGTTAGTCATCGTGGTGATCGGTTCGCTCGTCGCGATCGGAATTGCAACCGAAGTTGTTTTTGGCACATTCCGGCCATGGAGTAGCGAATATCGCTTTGCCGGGACCGTGCATCCAAACACCCAGGGACCGGCGCTGGCGGCGCTGTGCCTCGCCGCGCTGGCACTGGCGAGCGATGCGGGACGCTATCGTCCGTTCTTGTGGTTTGTTTTTGCGGCGAGTGTCGTGCTGCTTCTTCTGACGAAGTCGAGAACGGCTGCGGCGGCACTCGTTGCATCGGTAATGGCTGTGCAGATTGTGAAATTGCCGTTGCGGACGCAACTGGTTGGGATCGTCAGTGTGGCATTCATCGTCGCTGCTGGTCTATGGAGCATTTCGATTTGCGGCCTCGATCCCATCGCCGCTTTTCGGGAACTGTTGCTGCTTGGACGGTCGAGCGAGTCCGATTCACTCAGCGGTCGAACTTTGATATGGCCCGAAGTGATGCGGCACATTCACGAGCGGTTCTGGCTTGGCTATGGATATGAATCCTTTTGGACGCCGGCACACATTGAAGCGATTTCGGAGGATCTCGGTTGGGGTCTTCGTGAAGCTCACAATGGTTATCTGGAAATATGGCTCTGGCTGGGCATCGTTGGCGTCGTGCTGATGCTGTTCGCGGCGGCGGCGGCAATCCTGGCTGCTAGTCGACGTTTTCGCACGACGAATGATGCGGCCTATTTGCTGCCGCTCGGCTTGCTCGTATTTGGACTGTGCGATTCGTGCTTGGAATCTGGCGTCGTGGTGATTTCCCTCGTTCCGTTTTTGCTTGGATGCTGTGTATTGCGGTTGGCGCTGTTCGGCGAATCTGCCTTCGAGCGAATAGCAAAGGACGAATGATCAATGAGCGGTGGTTCGTTTGATATATCGATTGTTGTTTGCACGCAAAACCGCGCGGCGATGCTCCGCGGCGCGCTGGCGAGTTTATACGATCTCGTGGTCGACGATTTCAATTACGAAATTGTCGTTGTCGATAATGGTTCGACCGATGAAACGCAAAAGGTGATTGCGATGGCCGCGGCGGCATCGCGACAGCCGCTGCGCGGCGTGTATGAGCCGCAAAAAGGGATCGTCGCGGCCCGCAACCGCGGAATTCGTGAGGCGCATGGCCGATGGATTGCGTTTTTTGATGATGACCAGCTCGCCGATCGGCAATGGCTGACAGAACTGTTTCACGGAGGAGCGCAACAGCGGTGCCGCGTCGTCGGTGGCTCGGTGCATTTGACATTTCCCGACGGCTGTGACCGGCGGCTTGATCCGACGGTGCGGATGCTATTGGGTGAGGCCAAGCTGGCTGATCAGCCGCGACCCTATGGCGGTAGGCTGACGCCGGGCTGCGGCAATTTGATGATCGAGCGGAGCGTGTTCGATGAGGTTGGCGTATTTTTGCGAACGGTCAGCGGCCGCGGCGAGGATACCGACTTGTTTTCGCGGATCGAGCGGGCGGAAATTGCCAGTTGGTACATTCCGACGGCGATCGTGCAACATTTGACGCCGCCAGATCGACTCACGGAAGCCTATTTGATTAGCCTGGCGCGGCGGATGGGGGTGGGCATCGCGCAGCGGCAGCTAGCGGCATGCGGCCGAATCAAGTTTTCGGCGCTGTGGATCGCAAAAGCGGTTCGAGCTGCGCTGGTGCAAGCCCCGCTTGCCGCCTGGGCCCGCTTTCGCGGCGATTATGAGACGTGGCTCGGACGCTGGTGCCTGCTCGCGATCAATGCCAGCTTTTTGCGAGGGCGGCTATGAGAGTTGAACTCAAAAAAGTGCGCGAGTTGAGCGATGCTGATTGGTCGCGATGGCTGGCGATTCAAGAGAGCGTTGCAACGTATGAGAGTCCGTATTTTCGGCCGGAATTTGTCCGAGCCGTAGCGGCCGTGCGTTCGGATGTGGAGATCGCCGTCCTGCATGAAGGTGGCCAAACGGTTGGGTTCTATCCTTTTCAACGAGGCAAGCTCAACCTTGGCAAGCCAATTGGTGGAAAGCTATCGGATTATCACGGACCGCTACTGCAGCCGAGTATGCGAATTGATCCGCTCGCAATTCTGGAGGCCTGCAGCCTGGCCAGTTGGGATTTCGATCATTTGGTTTGCGCCGGGAGCGGTTTTGAATCGTTCACGACTTTAAAAGCCAAATCGCCGCAGCTTGATTTAGCGAACGGCTTTGAGAATTACGCTTGCGGCCGAAAAGAAGCCGGGAGTGACGCGGTTCATAGGCAAGGACAGAAGGCGCGGAAGCTGGCCCGGGAGGTAGGACCATTGGTGTTTGAGTTCGCCGCAAAGGACGACGAAGCCTATTCATTACTCAAGCAGTGGAAGTCGGAGCAATTGTTGCGGTCAGGATTGACGGACGTGTTTACGTTTCCGTGGATCAGTCAGTTGCTCGATGAATTGCAAAAACACAAAAGCGCCGAATTCGCCGCTCCACTCACGGTGCTCCGAGCCGGCAATCGCGTCGCGGCTGTCTGCCTATCGCTATGCAGCCGTGGTGTCTTGCATTCGTGGTTTACCGCGTACAACCCCGAGTTATCTGCCTATTCGCCAGGGATGACTTTATTCGTTCGGATGGCCGAAGAAGCCAATCAGCGCGGCGTTTGCAAGATCGACTTGGGGCGGGGTGACGAGCGTTACAAGTGGAGTCTTGCCTCTGGCAGCGTCGAACTGGCCGAAGGGTCGATCAGCCGGCGGTCCGTGGGCACGTTGTTGCGGGCTACATGGCGAAAGACGCGCGACTGGGTGGCCCGATCGCCGCTGGCTTCGACGACGCGACTCCTGAAGCCGGTACGAGAGTGGATGGCATACCAATAAATCATTCATGATTATGGCGCTCGACATCTCGCTGATCGTCGTTGCGGCTGCCTTGTGCTTGCCGGTGGCGATGTTTTGTCTGGAGGTGCTGTTGTCGCTGCTGCCACGACGATGCTCCGGCCTGAAAACTTTGCCGCCGGACGCTAGGGTGGCTGTACTAGTTCCGGCTCACGATGAGGAAGTCGTGATCGGTGCTACCTTGGCGCTGCTCTTACCAACGCTGCCGGCTGGGGGACGACTTGTGGTTGTTGCTGACAATTGCCACGATCGAACGGCAGACATTTCCAGGTCGTACGGCGCTGAAGTCGTGGAACGGCACGACGCCATCAATCGCGGGAAAGGCTTCGCGCTCGATTGCGGGATTTGCTATTTGGCTGGGAACAAGGACGGTGGAGTTGGCCCGTTTCAGGTACCGGACGTTGTTGTCTTCCTCGATGCCGACTGTCGTGTGATGGTCGATACGGTGCAACTCCTGGCGGCGGCCGTAATCGAATCCGGTCGGCCCGTGCAGGGCCTAAACCTGTGCGATCCCGATCCGCGCGGAAGCGTCCTGCAAATGATCTCCGGCCTCGCGTTTCGCTTCAAAAATCTCGTTAGGACACTGGGTTTAGTACGACTTGCGGGCATGTGCCATTTGACAGGCACGGGAATGGCGCTGCCTTGGAATTTGGCGCAATCAGCCAAACTGGCCGACGGCAATGTCGTCGAGGACATGCAGCTGGGGATCAACCTGTCGCTGGCCGGCAAATCGGCACTGTTTGTGCCAGAAGCCCGCGTCGATAGCCCGCTTCCGCAGCAGCGGGCCTCCGCTTTGACGCAGCGGACCCGCTGGGAACATGGCCACTTGCGAACGATGCTGAAGCAAGTTCCGCGGCTGGTACGCCTCGCGCTCCACAAGCGCCGACTCGAATTGTTTGTGTTCGCGGCCGATCTGGCCATTCCGCCGCTGGCACTATTGGTGATTGGGCTCACCGCTTTTACGCTGTCCGCATTGGCAGCGTGGCTTGTTGGTGCATCGGTTGTGCCCTTGGCTATTTCCGCAACCGCTTACGGCGCGCTGGGGGCGGCCGTTTTTGCCGGTTGGGCCGCGCATTGTCGAAATCAGGTGCCACTGCTCGCTCTTCTGGCTGCGCCGTTTTATATTGCGGCCAAGCTGCCGATCTATTTGGCGTTTGTGTTCAAGCGGCAGGTGCAGTGGATTCGCACGCAGCGCGATTCGGCCAGAGCATAAGTACCGTCCCCTACCCAATTCATGTTCACCGGCGTGGAAATCGTCGCGACGCTGGAAGCGCTTGGCATTACGCATGTGATCTGGGTCCCTGATTCGGCCACCGGGCCGTGGGAATCCGCACTCGATTCGTCGTCGCGATTGAAACTCATTCGCGTTTGCCGCGAAGGTGAAGCGTGGCCATTGGCGGCCGGTTTGCATCTTGGCGGAGCGTCGCCGTTGATCATCATGCAGACGACGGGGCTGTTCGAATCGGGCGATGCTTTGCGCAATGTGCTTTTCGATCTCAAGCTGCCAATCCTCGCGCTCGTTGGCATCCGGAACGGACTGACGCCTCAGTCGCGCGACTCGGCGAAATTGTTTGCCGAACCAATTCTCCGTGCGTGGGGCATCGATTCCATTTGGATTCGCGATCCGGCCGACAAACGGCTGTTGGCCGAACACTATCGTGCCTGCCGCGCCGCCAATCGCCCCGGGCTGGCCCTCTTGGCCGAGGAGCCTATGTGATGGAGCCTGGCAAGAACCAAGCAAGCGGGATAGATGTGATTTCGGCGATCCAAGTGTTGATCGACCAGCGGAAGTCGGATCAGATCGTGATCACTCATCAGGGCTCCGCGCGCATTTGGCCGCAGCTCGCCCAACATCGGCTCGATTTTCACTACAACCCCTCGACGATGGGCGGCGCCGTCCCACTCGGGCTCGGCCTGGCCCTCGCTCAATCCCAGCGCGAAATCCTTGTCCTCTCGGGTGACGGCGCGCTGCTGATGAATCTGGGCTCGCTCGTCACGGTCGTTGGCGCCGCGGTCACCAATCTGACTGTCGTAGTCCTCAATAACGGGCTGTACGAAGTCACTGGCGGCCAAAAAACGCCGGGTGTGGAGAATTCGATCGATTTCGCCGGACTGGCGAGTACCGCGGGATTTCCCACGGCTGTTGAATTCCGAGATTTCGCCAAATGGCAAGCCGCATCCGCGTCCGTGCTCGCTGCCCCAGGCCCGCGGTTCGTTTCACTCGTCGTCAGCCCTACGCCACGCGAGTATCTAAGGTTTACGACTCCGCCGCTGGGACTACAAATTCAGCGACTGCAAGAAGCAATCTCATTCGCTGCAGACCATTGAATCTTCGCCGAACCACCGCAAACAGAAAACGCCAGCCATTACGACCCGCCGCCGACTGGAGTGGCCAGCACTTGCTTGAGCTCCACCAGATCGACAGGTTTTGTCAAATGTCGGGCAAAGCCCACAGCCTGCGACCGCTGCTTGTCGGTTTCTTGGCCATAGCCGCTGACCGCCACCAGCACCGCTTCGCCCATTCCTGGCATCCGGCGTAACTCTTCGGCGAGTTGATAGCCGTTCATTTTCGGCATTCCGAGATCGGCCAGGACGAAATCGGGCTTGAACTTGCGAACGGCTTCGAGCGCGGCGAAGGCGTCGTAGCAGACTCGCACGTCGTGCTTCCAATCGAGCAAGATCAGTTCCAAGCTGCGAGCGACACCCGGCGAATCATCGACCACTAACACCTTCAGTGAATCTCCGCGCGGCGATTTTTGCACCGCGATTGTCGCCGGCTGGTCGTTTCGATCGATTCCCGAGGCAACAACGACCGGGAGCCGCACGACGAACTCGCTTCCCAGACCTACTCCCGGACTGTGCGCCTCGACCGTTCCGCCATGCGACCGCACCATTTCGCGAACGAGCGTGAGCCCAATGCCTAGGCCCCCTTGCGCATTCTCAATTCCCTGATCGACCTGCTCGAACAGTTCGAAAATTCGTCCGCAAGCATCCCGCGGAATGCCAACTCCCGTATCACGGACGCGAACAACTAGCTCATCGCCGTCCACTTCGGCGATCAACCAAATTCGCCCTTCCGTACCGGTGTACTTCACGGCATTGTGCAGCAAATTGGTGAAGACTTGCGTCAGCCGCATTCCATCCGCGTGCAGCAAGACATCTCCCTGCGGCAGATTTGCTTCCAAATGCTGATGCTTTTCGTCCAAGAGAGGGCGCACGGCCTCTATCGCGCCATCCACAATATTCTGAAGGGCTATTCGTTCTTTTTTCAGCTCGATCTTGCGCTGCGTAATTCGCGACACATCTAACAGCTCGTTTACCAAACGAATCAATTGATCCACGTGCCGGCTGATTAACTGATGCAATTCCGTCGTTTGTCGCGAATCGCCATTGCCTCGTGCGAGCAAATACACGGCATTGCGTATCGGGGCCAGCGGATTGCGCAGTTCATGGGCCAAGGTTGCCAAGAAAGCGTCTTTACGCGCATCCGCCTCGCGGGCCAGTTCATAGAGCCGCCGATTTTGGCGGGCCGTGATTCGTAGCGACTCGCAAAAGAGCACGGTCACTACACCGATCGTCGAGCTCATAACCAAAGCGATTTCGCTCGATTCCGTCATCGGCCGAAAACTGAATCGTGGTGGATCAAAGAAATACCGGCCGAGCAGAACGCCGCCCAACACCGTCACGAGCGAAGGGCCGAAACCGGCGTTCCAAGCCACAAAGCCCACGGCGAGCAGGTACATTCCGTACGGAGCACGATCCTCGAGAATGGGATCCAGCAGGTGCCGCATCGTGGTCGCAATGGCTAGCGCTGCCAGGGCCGTTCCGTAGCGCAAATACCACGGCCGAGTTTTTTCAATGTCGCCCGCCTGCAACGCGAGCCACAACAAGAATCGCCGATAAACAGCGGGCCGCTGGCTCACTTCGGGTAAACTGTTGCTCGCTTCAGATTTCCGCATGTTGCCTCTTCGCAACCCATTGTAACGTCGAGGCGCCGGCTGTTGAAATCTCGGCTCTCAGAGGGGGCTAGATCCCCGCGAGCTGTGTCTCTGCGTCGCCAAATCGCGGCTGCTGGACGCCCATCCGATCCATGATCGACAGATACAAACCGCACAATTTCCGCTGGTCGTCTGGCTTGTCGAGATAATCGAGCACACGGCCGGTTTGAAGCGTGCCGTCGAGTCCGCCGACCATAAGTAGCGGTAGCTTCGTGCTGTCGTGTTTACTGCCAGACCACATGTTGGAGAGGTAAAGCAGGCAGGAGTGATCGAGCACAGTGCCGTCGGCTTCGGGCATCGCTTCAAGGCGACCGGCCAGGTAGGCGAGCTGGCTCACATAGTAGCGACTGATCCGCTCATACTCGTCGGATAAATCGTCGTGCGAGGCCGAATGGTGGGCCTTGCGAGCGTCGAGGAATGGATAAAACAGTCCGCTGATATCGCGGCATAAGAGCAGCGTTGCGATGCGCGTTTTGTCCGTCTGAAACGCGAGCGCGACGATGTCGCACATTAGCCGCATGTGCTCGCGGATGTCTTCGGGCAGGCCGTTATCTGGTCGTTTCATCGCCGCGATGGGTTGCCCACGATCTTTGGCCTTGTCGGTCGCTTTTGCTTGGTCGTCGCGCGTGATGACGATCCGTTTTTCAACCTCGCGGACGCTCTGGAGATATTCATCGAGCTTGCGCTGGTCGTTTTCACTGATTTGGCGGCGAAGGCTGGCGGCATGATCGGCGACGCGGTCGAGCACGCTCTTGTTTCGCCGACTGCCGCGGTTATCGAACAAGCTATCGAACGCGAGGGCTGGATAGACCTCCATTGGCACCGGCGACGTCGCATTCTGCCACGAGATGTGCGAACTGTACGCCATCGAAAAATTCGTCTCGTGGTAGCCGGTGGTCGGCTGCTCGCAACCAAGTACGAGGCTGGGCTGCACCGTCTCTTGGCCGACCGCATTGGCCAGTACCTGGTCCATGCTGATGCCGCCCTTGAGCTCAGCACCTTTTTGAAGTTGCGCGCCGGAGAGCACGTTGCCGGTCTGGCCCGGATGGATACCGACGCCAACGGCGGCGCGGTTGAAGAGGCCGCTGATCACGTTGAGTTTATTTTTCAGCGGCGCGAGCGGTTCGAGCGTTTTGCCCAGCTCCATCTCCTCGCCGCTGCCCTTGGCCCACCAGTGATTGGCGTTGACGCCACAGGCCATAAATAGAGCGGCAAAACGCTTCGGATAGCTCGGCTGATTGTTCGCGGCGACACTCGTTGTCGGCTCACTACCCCAGACGTTCTTCGATTCGAGCCAGGGCAAGGCCATCGCGACGCCGGCACCGCGGAGCAATGTACGACGGGAAAGTGCGGGGTTTGGCATGGTCGAATCGTAAGTGAGCCTATCGTAGTTCTCACGCTTCGCGTGATGCCTACGGTGTTCTTTTCGTCAAAAATTGCGGGCTAACGACAATCGTTTCGATCAGCGAAGTAACTCGATAATCATGGGAGGCGAGGTTTTGCCGCATTTGGGCGACGAGGGGATCGTCGGAAGGCAGGAGGGTGCGGCCCAGGGCATAGGATAACAGCTTACGGCACAGGTTTTCAACGAATTCGTCCTGGCGGTGGTCGCGAAGGTACGTTTTCAGCCCTACCATGCCAATGCCTGATATTGGCTGATTTACTCGTTGCTCACCGGGAGCAAGTTTCAGCTTTATGCAGTTGCTAGCTTCTGGCGGAAAGAAGTGCGTACGCGTTCCTAAGATTCTCTTTGAAACGCCTTTCAAGGAGAAGACTTATGGAACGCGCACGCTGGTTGGAATTGTATCGTTTGGCAATGGAGCTGGGGAAAGCATTTCCGGGAGGAGTGTTGTATTCCTGCGCGGTCATTGTGGGAGTATATCTCTGGGCGGTGGTCCACGATCGACCGACGTCTTGGGCATGCGAGCGCGTGCATTGGCCAAGTGACCTGGCCTTTGCCCGCCGCCTCCCGTCGCAGTCGGTAATGAGCCGGCGGCTGCGAAGTAAGGCGGTAATCGCTTTACTTCAAGCGATGCAACGCAAGTTACTGGATCGCGGTCAACTGCATTGGATCAAGGTGATCGATTCAAAACCTTTGGTCGTTAGTGCTTACAGTAAGGATCGCGACGCCCGGTGGGGCAAGGCGACGAAGCATAGCTTCGCAAAAGGATACAAATTGCACGCAATTTGGGCGGATCGTGCCGTTCCCGAGACTTGGCGGATTGAACCCATGAACGTTCATGACTCAACAGCCGCTGTCCGCCTCTTTCCCGAGCTTTCCGGGAACGGGTACCTGCTAGGCGACGGCCAATACGATTCCAATCGGCTCTACGATTTGGCGGGAGCGCAAGACCATCAGCTTGTTGCTCCCCGCCGTCAATCGGCAAAAGCTTTGGGTCATCAGCGACACAGTCCTTATCGCTTGCGGAGCATTGAGCTTCAGCAGACGTCATTTGGACAGAACCTGACCCGCGTGCGCAGCGCAATCGAGCGATCGTTCGGAGGACTCACTAGCTTCGGCGGCGGCTTAGCGCCTCTTCCGAGCTGGGTGCGGCGCACTCACCGAGTTTGGCTTTGGGTCCAAGCCAAAATACTGATTAATGCCACTCGCGTGGTTCACGGCCGCAAGCTAGCGATTGCATAATGCTGAAGTTTGCTCCCGGCTGTTGAGTTGGCACGCGGGAAATTTGCCCGCGCGTCGACCGGCCGCCCGGCCAAGTCTGCTTCACGGCGCTCGCCGATCGGGCCGTAACCTTCGAAAACGAGGCCCAACGAATCAAACCGCTCGTGGCAACTTGCACAGGCGGCGTGATCGCGATGCTTCGACAGTGTTTCGCGCAAGGACAGCTCCAGCTTGGCCTCGTCGGCCGGCAATTCCGGCACATTCGGAGGGGGCGCCGGAATTCGTTCTCCCAGAATCCGCCGCACCACCCAATAGCCGCGCTTCACGGGACTCGTGCGTTGCCCCGGCGCGTTTTGTGTCAGGAACACGGCCATGGGCAGTAAGCCGCCGCGGCCGTAATCCGAGGCATCGTCAATCCGCACCCATTCGTCACGTTCGAGGACCATGTCGGGCAAGTCGTAGTGTTCCGCGAGGACACCGTTGACGAACGTATGCTTGGCGTAGAGAAAATCGAGCACCGAGCCATCGTTTTGAACCAAATCAAAGAAGAACCGCACCGGCTCCTCGAACATCGCTCGCCGCAGTTCGTTGGTGAATGTCGGAAAGCGGCCGCGATCGACGCTGTTGTGCTGCTCAAAGCGGCGGAAGTCGAGCCAGTTGCCGCCAAACTCGACGGCTAGTGCGCGAACGCGAACATCTGCGATCATCCGTTTTGTTTGGGTGACCAGAACGTCTGGATCATGCAAATCGCCAGCAGCCGCGTGCCGAAGCAACTCCGGGTCTGGCATGGTTGACCACAGGAAGTAGCTCAGGCGACTGGCAAGCTCGTAATTCGTAAGAGCACGCGTTTTGACGGTTGCCGGAACGCCACCGAGGGCGTTCCCTACAGGAGCCGTGGCGGCCAAATCCATCCGGTAACAAAACTGCGGCGACATCAGGACATACACGACTGCATCCTGCATCGCCTCTTCGTGCGTGACGTCGCCATGCGCACGCAGCGAACGGTAGAGCCCAACCAAGTCCTCGCGATCGCTTGCCTCCAGTGGTTGCCGAAAGGCCTGTTCCGCAAATACGAGCAACGCCTGCAAATGGCTGTTTTCTGCGCGAGCACGAGCCTGCTGCACGTGCTCGCTACGTTCGCTCATCTCGCGGAAGTAGTCGGCGATCGCTTGCAGTTCCACGTCATCGCCACCGTTGCCGCGAGCCTTGGTCAAATAAACATCGGCGAGCCGGGCGATCTTCTGCGAATTGCCAGCGTCTTTATCCTCGGCACGGAACGGATCGAATACTTCGTCTCGCATGAAGCGCGAATCGGTTCGCTCGAACCACAGAAAGCCCTGTAGTTGTCTTAATGGCACATTTGCGATGAAGTCTAACTCCATCCAGAGCTTGTCGAGTTCCGCTTTCTGACTTTCATCAAGAATCATGTCACACAGCGGCCCGTCGTCACGAAAATAGCCCATCTGGCTGTGAAAGCCGGCCGAGAGCAGCCGGCCTTTTTCCTGCTGCTCCCGTGGCTTACCCGTGTAATCGCGTCCGCGTTCGGAAACATAAAACGCGTCCGGAAAAACGTCGCAAAATCGGGCGTACGATGTTTCGTAAGCGGCTCGCTCCGCTTCATTTGTCGGGACCGCCAGATCCGGGTTTTCCGCTGGCTCATCCGCGGTGCTTCCTTGCAGCGCCGAGTTACTAAACGTCCGGCGATTCGCCGCATACTGCCGGTTCTTCCACAGCACGAACGACTGCGATCCCTCATGCACGCCCGAAACCTTGATTCCCTTCACGGTCGGCTCAAGCTTCCGCCGCAGCGGCTTGATCCAGTCGCGGATCGCGACGCACTCTGAAATCGGAGCACCATGCGTGCTGTTCGGCGCCGGCAACTCTCGCCACATGCGTTGCAACTTGGCCATCGGTCCGACGTCAAATGGCTCGTCCGACAGTGCCGACCAAAGAAGTTCCAAGTATTTTGGACTTACACGTTCCGCGGCAGCGATCTCTGTCAGCGTTGCCGTCGGTTGGCTGAGCGCTGCCCGATGCTGATACTTCCAAGCCGTTAAGAAATACGCCGCCAAGTCCGTCGGCTGTCGCTGGTAGAAACTGATGATCCGATTGACGCAGTACTTATCTCGATCCGTGTCGGTCATCACGGTATGCGGCGCGAAATCAATGCCGTGCGGCTTCAGGACTAAGTGTTCCGATACAAACCGTGCCGCCTCGACGTATTTCTTCGCCAGCCCCGGAGACATCGCCAGCGACTGGCTCGAATTGTCAAAACCGGCTTCATTCGCCGGGTCGATGGGAAACTGCTTTGCCGGCTGAATGTCGAAGCCGATCAGATCGCGGATCGTGTAGTTGTATTCAGCCGCATTCAGCCGCCGGGTGGGGATCATTCCTGGATCACCCGCGTTCTCTTTCGCCTGGCTTTCATGGAATCCGCGGATCCACGCAACAATTACCTGCCGTTCCGCAGCAGTCGGCTGCCGCTTTGCATCTTCCGGTGGCATTTCGTGGGCCTCGACCCGCTCGAGCATCGCTTGCCACGTCGCCGGCCTTTGGGTGACGTGATCGATTGTCGCAAATGCCGTCAAATCGAGTTTGCCCTGCGGCTCTTGCTTGCCATGACACGAATGGCAATAAGTCGCTAAGAGCGGCTGAACCTTGTTCGTGAACTCGTGCCGCAAGTCAGCCGCGGCAGGTTCAGCGGCAACGACAGGGATGCCGAAGATCGCAACGAGAGCTACGGCAGCCAACCGGCAATAGCAGGTGCACGAGAAACTAGCGAGCATTGAGGCGGGACCCGAAACAGCTCGATGGGGAGCCAGTATCTTAACATCGCGAGGGCGCCAGCGCAACATCGCCAAGCTCATTGCCGACGCACCCCGTTCCGCCACCTCGCCTGTTGCCGTACCATACTTTCGCCAATCGGCGGCAGGATTTCGTTACTTCCAGTTAGGTCATTTATGAAAGTCGTCCCCCTCGGAGACAAAGTCGTCATCAAACGCCTCGAAGCCGAGACTAAGACCGCCGGCGGGATCGTCTTGCCCGATTCAGCGAAGGAAAAACCGCAGCAAGGTCGTGTACTCTCGGTTGGCGATGGGCGTCTTACCGAGGGCGGCGTTCGCGTCAAGTGCCAGGTGCACGAGGGGGACCGTGTCCTCTTCTCGACCTGGTCTGGGACTGAAATCAAAGTCGCCAACGACGAACTGCTAATCCTCAGCGAGTCGGATATCCTAGCGATCTTGGATTAAACGCCGGTCCTCGGCATGCTCTTGCGCAACGCATCAAATGCCGGATAGCGCTGAAGTAGTGATCGGGACCAATAGACGCACATGCCTTGATGAGGTTTATCTGACTTCGAAGCGCCCAAAATAAAGCGCTCGGCAGTTAAGGAATCCACCATTCGGCGACTTTCCTCGGCGTGGTATTCGCAATAGAGAAAATCGATTTCTGGCACAGCCGCCAATAGCTCCGCAACAATCGGCACTTCGCATCCTTCCGTATCGATTTTCGCGATCGACAAGTGCTGCCATTTCCGCTCAGCCGCTTCACGGCCGGCGTTGATCAAGCGAACGGTTTCGACCGCAATCGGCGACGTCTCGATCGTATGAACTAATGAATTCTGCCCAGATTGGCTGGTGCCGTGATACATGGGCAATTCACAATCGCGGTCCAACAAACCATAGGGGAAAACTTGTATGTTTGGGGTGAACTCTCGCGTGTTGGCCTCCAAGCACCAAAAATTCTCTCGGCAGGGTTCGTAGCACGAGATCGCGGCCGTGGGATAGGCGTGGTGAAAGTACAGCGCCGTCGCCCCCACATTCGCGCCAACGTCCAAAATCGTGGTGGGTCTGTATCCCGGCAGATTGAACAGTGGATATTCGTTGCCCTGGAAGATCCCAGTAACCACGTTCCGCATGTACTGGTTGTCAGGGAATCGAAAATCGTATTCTTTCCCACGAAGATTCACGCGCAATCGGCCGGTCGTCGCCAAGAACTCTTCGCGGGTCTGAGAAGTCGTGTTCATCGTCAAAATGATTCTCCGTCGTCGCGTTTTTCGCGCCGCTTTACGTCAGCCCCTCGCCCGCGGCCGCCATGCGACTGCTAAAATGTAGCACGAGAGCAGAGGAACCAACCTCCGGAATGGAGCCCAAGATGCGAAGACTGAAAATAGTTTGCCAGATTTCCACCGCCCTGGTTTTGGCGCTGGCGACGACATTGAATTCACTGGCCGATGAAGGCACGGCGAAGATCTACCAACAAATGGTCGACAAGGCCGTTGCCTTTTTGGCGACGAAGGGCCAGGCCGACGACGGCTCCTTCAACGCGGCAGCTGGTCCCGCAGTCACGGCGCTGGTCACCACAAGCGTTCTCCGGCAGGGCCGCTCGCCGGACGATCCGCTCGTGGCGAAGGCGATCAAGCACGTTGAAAAATTCGTGCGCGACGACGGCGGCATCTATAGCGAGGGCACGGTCAACAGGAACTATGAGACTTGCATCGCGATCCTGCTCTTCAAAGAGGCCAACCGCAATGGCAAATACGACGCGCTGCTCGGGAAGGCAGAAAAGTATGTCAAAACGAACCAGTGGGGCGCGACGAATGAGAAGGAAGCTGACGCGAGTGATGTGAAATTCGGCGGCACAGGTTACGGCCGCACTAACGACCGGCCGGATCTCTCGAACACGAGCTTTTTTATGGACGCGCTCAAAGCCACGGGCAGCGGCGCGGATAGCGACGCGGTCCAACGTGCCCTGGTCTTTGTCAGCCGCTGCCAGAATCTCGAAAGCCCGTACAACACGACGCCCTTCGCCAAAAAGATCAACGACGGTGGCTTTTATTACACGCCGGCGGCCGGCGGCAACAGTCAGGCCGGCAACGATGAGCAGACGGGCGGCCTTCGGAGCTATGCGTCGATGACGTATGCCGGCCTGAAGAGCATGATCTACGCCGGTCTTGGCCCTGATGATCAGCGCGTCAAGGCCGCTCTCGGCTGGTTGAAGAAGCACTACGATCTGAATAGCAACCCGGGTCTGGGTAATCAGGGTCTGTACTACTATTACCAAACCTTCGGCAAGGCGATGTCGGCGCTCGGCCAAGACAACTTTGTCGATGAATCCGGCACAGCGCATGATTGGCGGAAAGACCTCATCGAAGCTCTCGCTTCGCGGCAACGTCCCGATGGTTCTTGGGTCAACGAAAACCAGCGATGGATGGAGGGCGATGCGAATCTCTCTACCGGTTACGCCCTCTTAGCTCTTTCCTACTGCAAAAAGTAACGACGTGACCAGCCACAGTGAGGCCACTGCAGACGATGCCAACGCGGAGGCGGCGGTCGGGCCCGACCGACCGCCCAGCCGCGGCTCGCTGTTGGTTATCTTCCTAACGGTCTTCATCGACCTGCTTGGCTTTGGCATGGTGTTGCCGCTGTTGCCGGTTTATGCCAAGAGCTTTGAGATCAAGGAAGAGGGATGGATTATCGGTCTGTTGATGGCGAGTTTCTCTGCCATGACGTTCATCTTTGCGCCGCTATGGGGCCGCGCATCGGATCGAATTGGCCGGCGGCCGGTATTGATCGTCGGACTCATTGGGTCCGTCGGTTTTTATTTTTTGTTCGGAGTGGCGACGATTTTTAGGAGCATGACGCTACTCTTCATCGCCCGCATTGGAGCTGGGATCGCCGGCGCAACGATTCCGGCCGCGCAAGCTTACATTGCCGATGTCACGAGCCTGAAAAATCGCGCCAAAGGAATGGCGCTGATTGGCGCGGCATTCGGCCTCGGCTTTACGTTCGGTCCGCTGCTCGGCGCTGCCGCTCTCCTATTTTCGAACTCCGTCGAAACCAGTCCCTGGCCCGGCTTTTTCGCTGCAATTCTTTCCGCGATTGCTTGCCTGCTTGCCATTTTCCTGTTGCCTGAATCGCTCCGTCCTGGCTCCCACCACGCGGGCCATGCGATCATCGATTGGCGTGCCTGGCACGACGCGTGGGAAACGCCTTCGGTGCCGGCGCTGCTGGCCACGGCCTTCGCCAGCGTTGTTTCGTTTGCCGCGTTCGAAACGACGCTTTCGCTATTACTAAAAGACGAAGAACATTTGCCGTTTCATTTCACGTTCGCCCAGGTCTTGCTCTACTACGCGTTCATCGGCTTTACACTAACCATTGCGCAAGGCTTTTTAGTTCGCAGGTTGGCGCCCAAAGTTGGCGAAGTGGCGCTGATCCTCGCGGGCGGCGTCACGACCATGCTCGGTTTCGCGCTCCTCGTTTGGGCCAGCCGCGCCGGCGACTTGTGGCTCCTCAGAGTCGCTTCAGCGATCGAAGTCACTGGATTTGCGCTCATGACGCCGTCGTTGCAGTCACTTATCAGTCGCCGCAGCGATCCCGCCAAACAGGGCGGCATCCTTGGCGTCAGTCAAAGCACTAGCTCACTGGCCCGCGTCGTCGGCCCACTCATCGCCGTGCCACTCTTTTTTCAATCACCTGCCGAAGCACTCCCTTACTGGGCTGCTCTCGGCATCATGGCCATCGCGACGGTCATCTTTGTCGTTTTTGCACGTCACGGCAAAGATCATGTGGGCGCGCCCACCGAGTTGTCGGTGCCGGCCGAAGCGATGGAATCCTAAACCACGCCTAAGCCGCTTGCGTGGCATCCGTTTTGCTTCGCTGTGCTACTAATACAGCGGATGAACGACCGTAGCGAGCCCGATCGCGTCCGCGTTGGACCTTGGTGAACCAGTTTGACGCGATGCACACCACCGCACACTGTCTAGCGGGTGGTGCATCGACTTCTTGTTTTTTGGGGAGAACCACTTATGCGCACTTTCGTTAAAACAGCATGGGCGGGCGTCGCGCTCGCCGGCTTCGCATTTACCGCCATGGCTTGGGCCGACGAACCCGCCAGGACCACCAGTGCAGCCGTGGACCAGACGCACGTCGCGATAGCCCGTGACTTCCGCACGGCGGATATCATTGGCTTGGCAGTAAAAAACAATAAGCATGAAGATCTCGGCAAGATCGACGATCTCGTGATCGACATGAAGAACGGCGAAGTCCGCTATGCGGCGATCTCCTATGGCGGCGTGGCTGGCATTGGCAGCAAGCTGTTTGCCGTGCCGTGGCAAAAAATGACGTTCATGTTTGGCGAGCCGAACAAGGCCAACTCGCGGCACTTCATGTTCGACGTGAGCAAGGAACAGTTGGAAAATGCTCCGGGCTTCGATTCCTCGCATTGGCCGAATGTGGCTGATTCGCAGTGGAGCACTTCGGTCGATAAGCATTTCAACTTCGAGCGTAAGACGACAGCTGGTGCGACCGAAAACCAAACCGTGGCTTACGAAACGGTGTTCCGCTCCAGCAAGATCAAGGGCATGGAAGTTCGCAACGACAAGAATGAGCACCTCGGCAACATTGAAGACATGGTGATCGAGGTGGGCAAAGGTCACGTGAAATATCTAGCTCTGTCGTACGGCAGTTGGTTCACCGGCGGCAACAAACTATTTGCCGTGCCGCTGAGCTCGTTCACGCTGACGCACGACAACAACAAGACCTTCTTCAATGTTCATGTCAGCCAGGATTCGCTGAAAAACGCGCCCGGCTTCGACAAGAACAATTGGCCCGATACGGCTGATCCCAATTGGGCCAAAGGAATCGACAGCTATTACGAACGCAGCGCCCAGCGGCCGACGCTGCGGCAATAACGTTATCTGAGATCGTTACCAGGCGCTATTGGCGTTGTGGGGCGACGGCAGCCGGGTTTTTACCAAGCGACACCGGTTGCTGTCGCCCATTTTTTGCGCGAGCTGATTTACGTGGTCTTGGTGGGCGCTGCCCCTGCATCGAGCTTTTTCTCCGCCCAATCGGCCTCTTTTTTCTTCCGCAACGTTTCCCAAGCGGTATCCATCAGCGGCACATGACAGCCGCCGTGGCCTTTGCAGTCGTTGGCGCCAGCTGTTTCACCGCAGCCGCCGAGGCCCTTGCATTCGTTTTGGCCGCCGCACGAATGTTCTTTGGCCGTAGCGCAAGTGCCCTGACCGCGGCAGGAGTTTTGGCCGTCCTTGCCTTGGCCTTTGCACTCGTTTAGGCCGCGACAAAGGTGAATTTCAGCCTTAGCCAGAGTCGCTTCGTCCCCCGCTGGCTTCGCGGCGGGGCCGCCGCTGGATTTGCCGCAACCTAGAATCGAGCCCGCGGCAAGCCCACCTAGGGCAGCGGATGTGAGCTTGTTGAAATCGCGGCGGTGAAATCGTGATCGTTGCATTTGATTCCTTTCAGGGTTGTGAGCGGCAGTATAACAGGTAGACCATTTGTTAAGTCCAGCGTAAACTCGCGGTTTACACCAATAGACAAAGCATTTATGGCCAATCACCTCGATCAAATCCGCGACAAAGTCCACGCCGGCCGCCGGCTCAACCTAGAGGACGGGTTGTTTTTGTACGAACCGATGACGCCGCTCCATGAGGTCGGCGAGCTGGCCAACTTCGTGCGCGAGCAGAAAAACGGCAACCGGGCGTATTACAACATCAATACGCACCTTAACGCGACGAACGTCTGCGTCTACCGCTGCACCTTCTGCGCATTTCGTTCTGACCTTCGCGAGCCCAAGGGCTACGTGATGAGCGACGAGCAGATTCTGGCCCGCGGTCAGGAAGCGGTCGATAACGGCTGCACCGAAATGCACATCGTCGGCGGCCTGCACCATCAAAAGAAATACGATTGGTACGTCAACCTCGTCCGCATTCTTCACGAGGCCTATCCCGAGTTGCATCTGAAGGCCTGGACCGGCGTTGAAATCAACTGGTTTGAATTCCTTGCCAAGAAGAGCGTCCACGAAATCCTCGAAGACCTCATCGAAGCGGGTCTGGGGAGCATGCCCGGCGGTGGGGCCGAGATTTTTCATCCCGAAGTCCGCTCGAAAATCTGCGAGCACAAATCGGACGCCGGCAAGTGGCTCGACATTCACCGCACGGCTCACAAGCTTGGCCTAAAAACGAACTGCACGATGCTCTACGGCCACATCGAAAACGCCTATCACCGCATCGATCACCTCCTGCGTCTGCGCGAACTGCAAGACGAAACCGGCGGCTTCCAGACGTTCATTCCGTTGGCTTTCCACCCGGAAAACACGGGCCTGTCGCACATCAAGAAGCCCTCGGCGATCATGGATCTGCGGACGATCGCCGTTAGCCGGCTGATGCTCGACAACATCCCGCACATCAAGGCCTATTGGATCATGCTCGGCATCGGCACCGCTCAAACCGCACTGGCCTACGGCGCCGATGACATCGACGGCACCGTCCGCCACGAGCTCATCTATCACGACGCCGGCGCCACGACGCCGGAACTCCTGACTTGCGAGCACATCCAGCGGCTCATCGTCGAAGCCGGCCGTGAGCCCATCGAGCGCGACACGTTGTATCGCCGCATCGTCCGCGACGCTGCGAGTCCGGCGCGGTGGACCGTGGGCGAGGAACTCTGCGCTAGCATTTAGCCGCCGCGCTTTGCACGTGCGCCTTCCAACATCGGCGCACGTAAAAAGCAGCAGCGATAAAACCGACCACGCCACCCAAATCGCTGCCGTTGTGCAAATATGCCACGACGACGAAATGCGGCAGATCTACCAGCTGAAGCACACGTTGCCACGGCTCCCAATTAGTTTCGTGAAATACTCCGGCGAAACCGTAAAGCTAACCTGGTCATGGATTGCGCCGTAGATGCCGGCCAGAACTGCTCCCAGGAGCGAAACGCGAAGCATCGCCGGAAGTCGTGCGAGCTGAATTCGCGGGTACAAAAGATCCATGACTCCGCCTTAATTCGCGACTTTGGATTGCTCCTTAGTATCTTCTCGCCACACAATTGCGTGCACGACCAGCATAATCGCGCCGGTGACGAGCAAACTGTCAGCGATGTTAAAGTTGGGCCAGGGATTGAAGATCCTCAGCTTGATTTCTGGCCAAACGAAGAGAATCCAATCGCGAACGCCGTGTTTTAGCTCCGGCGGCAAACCATTCGTGTCCCACAGCCCAAGACGATCGTAAAGATTTCCCAGAATTCCGCCACTAACAAAGCCCAGCGCAACCGTGATCCACCGATCAACCGCTGCCCGCAGCATGAATAGCCACACGAAGATTCCGACGATCGCGAAGACCGACAGCGTGGCGAACAAAGGCCACCAACCGGCGCCCATGCCAAAAAGCGCGCCGGGATTGACGCTCGTTTCAATGCCAAAGCGGCCCTGAATCAGCCACCAAATATTGTCATGTCGTGGCAGACCGCGCCACCGAAACACGGTGTGCTTGGTCCAAAAATCAACCGCGAAGCCAAGCGCCGCCAGCGTGAAAAAAACAACATAGCGGTTGGCCGGAACCGCAAATGCAACGCTAGGAACAGCGCGCTCGACAGCGCGATTATCGCGTGACGACTTTATCGGCGCATTTGACACAGTACGGCGTGTGCGGCAGGACTTCGAGGCGGGCTTTGGGAATCTTCCCCTCGCACTCGACGCAGACACCATAAAGGCCGTCTTCAATCCGAACAAGTGCAGCTTCAATCTGCTCCAACGCGTCGCCTTCGTGTTCCATCAAGCTCAGCGTGAATTCTTGCTCGAACGCATCCGTCCCCACGTCGGCCATGTGAATCGGCATGCTCGACAAATCGCCGGATGCCTCGCTCCGCGGCTTACGCAAGGCCGCGTCGGCCATCGCCGTCACATCGCCCCGCATCCGCGACCGCAGTCCCAGCAGCATATTCTTGAAAACCCGCGCCTCAATCTTCTTCATGGCCGACTCCCAACTCCGCCTGCTTTCAGTTTTCAGGGTCGTTTTTCGTGGCAAAAAGCCGCGAATAGCCCAGAGCCTTGCTATGGTAAGTGCCGGATAGAGCAGTTGTCAAATAGCCATATCCAGGTTTCGGGCGGAATTTGCCCGCTAAAAGCCTGCTAGCGACATGGAATTTCACGGCTAGCGGAGCACTTGGAAGAGGTTGTGATACCGGTCCGTCCACAGCGGAATGTGGCGTTTCTTCTGGAAATTGGCCGGCATTTTCACGAGCACCTCCGGCGTTTGGTCGAGGAATTGCCGATCCGTCGTCAGCATGGCGTAGTACGTCCGCTCGACCGCAGACTCATCTTCGCGCGGCCAATAGATGCGGGTAATTCCGTAGCCATGTTCCTCGGCTAGACCCTTTACGACGGGATACAGGTCCAGGTAGCTGTTCGTTATATGGGCCACGATGATTCCGTCGGACTTTAGATGTTGCTTGTAAAGGGTGAATGCCTCTGTCGTGAGCAGGTGCGTCGGAATCGCATCGCCGCTGAACGCGTCGAGCACCAACACATCAAATTCATTTCCTTTACCGCCGCTCTCCTGCAGCTCCTGCTCCAGCTTTAGCCGGGCATCTCCCAACACCACATCGACCGGCGCGGCCGCGCAGTCTTCTAGATAGTGAAAATACTCACGGGCGATGTGAACCACGTCCGGATTGATCTCATACATCCGCACGTAGTCGCCCGACCGCGCATATGCCGCGATCGTCCCCGTCCCCAGCCCAATCACACCAATGCGGCACGGCGTCGGCTGCTTCAATTTGTATCCCAGGGCCACGCCGCAGCCGGTGTTCTTCCCGTAATACGCAGTTTCCGTCGTATTCCGTCGTGCCGGATCGGCGTATTGAAAACCATGTGGCACATGCCCGCTCTTGAATGAAAAGTTTTCCCACTTCGGATCTTTGCGCGATCGGTGCAATACGCTGACGATGCCAAAGAACGATCGCGCGCGGTGAATCGTGACGCTATTCGCGTTCGGATTGATGATTAAGCTCGACGCGAGCTGCCAATAGCTGATCAGCAGCACAGTAATTGCAGTTGCCAAACCCGCTACCGTTGGCCCGCCACTTCCAAACTGCTTTGCCCAGTGCGCCAGGAAAAAACCGGCCACCGCCGCCGCCGCGATGAGCGCTAATGGCAGCTCAAAAAATGTCGTGAATACATATGGCGCAATCAAGTTTACAAAGATGCCGCCCAGCGCCCCGCCCAGCGACATGCTGAGAAAATAGGACGTCAATTGTTTTGGCCCCGGCTTCAACGCCGCCAATTCGCAATGGCAGACGAGGCACACGAGCAAGAGCGCGGCGAAATAAACGCCGCATTCTGTTACCCACCCGTCGAGGTCAATCTCGTTCGCTTCGCTCAGCTGAAACCACTGATTCAACTGCCTGCTCGCCCCATTCGCAAAACCGTCGAAGTTGGCCACCCCGATGAGCAGCACGATCGCCGCAATCGTACACACCGCTCGGCTGTACCACCGCGGATGATCGAACGCGATGATGAACGATAGCAAGTAGAAGCTGAGCGGAATGATCCACAAGAGCGGCACCGTCGCCACGTTTTGGCAAACCTCGTTCGTTACTGCCAAAAACATCACCGACGCTAGCGCCGGCAGACCGATCCACGTGAGCCATAGTCCCCATCCGACTCTCTCTTCGTTCGCCGCCGAAGCACGTTCCGGGGTACGGCTTCTCTTGATGGCCAGCGCTTGTCGCGCCCTGAATGTCCACCACGCACAAAACCCGCAACACACCGCAAACACGGCAAAACCAACCGACCACATCGTCGCCTGTTCGCGCGAATCCCAAAACACCTCGAAGAAAAACGGATAGCTGAGCAGCGCCAATAGCGAGCCGACGTTCGACAACGCGAACAACCGATACGGCGACGCCCCCTCAAACGCATCACTGAACCATTTTTGCAGCAGCGGTCCCGTCGACGACAGGGCGAAATAAGGCACACCAACGGTCATTCCGAGCAACATCAAAATTTTGAAGAGCGGTGAAGCCTCATCGCCGGTCGGCTTGAGCCCTTCGCTCGGCGAGATTTGCGTATACAGCGTTAATGCCGCCGCAAGCGCCAGCAACACTACGTGCAGCCCGAACTGCCCTCGCGGCGATAAATACGTGCTCGTCAGGTGCGCATACAAATAGCCGCCGAACAACGCGACCTGAAAAAACAACATCGCCGCGGTCCACACCGCTGGGCTCCCGCCGAACCAGGGCAAAATGAATTTGCTAATGAGCGGCTGGACCTGAAACAGCAAAAACGCACTGGTGAAAATCGTGATGGCGTAGGCGGCGATGACAGCCGTGCCACCCTGTGGCCCCGCGGCTCGTCCAAGGCTGGCAGGGGGTGGCGCGGGCGCGTCGGCAACGTCGTTCACGAATAAATCCTCGGAGCGGCTTAATTCAGGCGGTGATCAAGAGTTTTCACTATATCGACACGTCGGCTGGAGGCAAAAAGTTCGCCCCCGCCGAGAGCAAAAACGCGGTCGCTAGTGGTCCAAATGTTGTGATTAGGCCGAGTTTGCCGTACGCTAAAGGCTTCCCGCCATTCGACTTACCCGCCTCGCTCATGCCATGTCTCGCCGTCTTATTTTCCTGGCTGTGACCTGTTGTGCTGCGCAGCAGCTGCTCAATGCGGCGGCATTCAGTCAGCAGCCACAAAACGACACCGACGATGCGCCGCAGCTGTCCGCCGCGGCCTACGCTGACATCGTCCGCGCCGATCAGCCGGCGGTATTTTGGCGCTTTGAGGACGACAAAGGTACCGCCGACATCGGCGGCTCACCAGTCCTGCCCAGACAGATCACACCCGGCGCTAAATTCAATCAACCCGGGGCGCGCCGCGACAAGTTCCCGTTGTTCGAGAAATCGAATCACGCCATCATCTTTGAAAAACCGGCTTCACTCCGCTACGACGATCCTGGCGAACACAGTCCGTTCGATTTCGCCGCCGGCGATTCGATCACGCTCGAAGCCTGGGTTAATCCGACGAAGATCGCCAGCGGCCAGCAGATTTATATTGTCGGCAAAGGCCGCACCGGCAACAAAAGCTTTCCCGCCGACAATCAAAATTGGGGGCTTCGCCTCGTTGGCAAAGACAGCAGCTGTCGGATTTCGTTTTTGTTCCGCGATGCCGGTAACCGTCCCGGCGATCAGAGTGATTATCACCGCTGGACGAGCGACGCCGGTTTCTCAGCCGGCGGCGGCTGGCACTATGTCGCTGTGACGTACAGGTTCGGCAGCGGCGACTCAATCCGCGGTTATGTCGATGGCCAGCCAACGAAAGGCACCTGGGACCTTGGCGGCAAGTCCGACGAAGCGCCGGTTGTCGATGACGATCAAATCTGGATCGGCGCCGGCAGCGGCGGGGCAACGAGCAATTCGTTCCTCGGCGGCATCGACGAAGTGGCGATTTATCGTTCCGCGCTGCCCGCCGAACGCGTCGCAGCGCGCTGGAAGGTCAATCAACCCAAAGCGTACGTGACGAACGTGGCGATTCCCGAGCGGCAAGTGCTCGTCGAAGTGCTGGAAGGCATGCCCGACAATTGGACATGGGACTTCGTCGCGCCAAATCCCAGCGAGCGATTGACACAGCGCGAGCTCGCCATCGTCGAAGTGCCAAAGAAGTACAACAGCCATGGTGTCATCGACGATCGCACGAGCCCCTTCGTGCTTTGGGCCCACGCCAACGTTGAGCTGCCGGTCGGCAAACAGCGGCTGCTTGTTCGTTCGCGCAACTCCGCTCGTTTGTTTATTGATGACAAGCTCGTCGTTGAAACACCGTTTTTGGTGAACAAAACCGACGGCCATAATCCCTACAAGCCAGTTAAGAGCGACGTCTCTCCTCATATTCGCCCCCTCCAGCCCGGCGATCACGAAGAAGTCAACGAAATCGAAATCGCGCCGGGCAAACACCGCCTGCGACTCGAAGTTTTCGTCGGTGGCAAGAAGCACAGGCCCGAAGTCGGCGAGACCAGCGTCTCTATCGCACCTGTCGGCAGCGACGACTTTTGGATCCTCGGCTTTTCGGAAACCGACACCACTGCCGGCATAAAAGCGTTTCCGCTCACCGACAATGGCTGGCTCTCTTGGGAGCGCGACCAACACACCGAGCTGATTGCCATTAATCAACTCCGCCGTGCCGCCGCGTCCGCCGCTTACGCCGACTACTGGCAACGCCGTCACGACTGGGCCCGTACCCACGTGTGGCAGGCTTCTAGCCTGCCGTACAAATCAGTTGACGAATTCATCACCGCCAAACTGAACACGGAGACGGCTACGCCAAATCCTATTTCCGATGACCACTCCTTCCTTCGCCGCATCTACCTCGACGTCCTCGGCCTCACGCCCACCGCAGCGCAAGTCACAGCCTTCATCAACGACAAGAAGCCAAACAAGCGCGCCCACCTTATTGATGAACTCCTCAAACAACCAGGCTGGGCCGACAATTGGGTCGGCTACTGGCAGGATGTGCTCGCCGAAAACCCTAACATCGTTAATCCAACTCTCAACAACACCGGCCCCTTCCGCTGGTGGATCTATGAATCGTTGCTCGACAACAAGCCGCTCGATCGGTTCGCGACTGAATTGATCCTCATGGAGGGTTCGACTCGTTATGGCGGAACCGCCGGCTTCGCCGTCGCCAGCGAGAACGACGCGCCGCTCGCCGCCAAAGCTCAGAACATCGGCCTTGCGTTTCTCGCCTTCGATATGCGATGTGCCCGATGTCACGACGCGCCCAGCCACGATTTTTCGCAGGAAGACTTGTTCAACCTGGCCGCGATGCTGCACCGAGGCGAGCAAACGCTGCCCAAGACAAGCACGATCCCTGGCGACGAGGCGGCTCACACATCGCTGATGGTGAAAGTAACACTGAAGCCGGGCCAGAAAATCGCACCGAAGTGGCCGTTCGGCGACGAGTTGCCCGGCAATCTCCCGCGCGAGCTCCTGCAGGATCCCAACGACGTTCGCGAAGAGCTCGCCCTGCGCATCACGTCGCCACAAAACCCACGATTCGCCAAAGTGATGGTCAACCGGATCTGGCATCGCTACTTTGGCCGCGGCATCGTCGAGCCCGTCGATGACTGGGAAACCGCTCAGCCCTCGCACCCCGAATTGCTCGACTGGCTCGCCCGTGAACTTATCACACACGACTACGACGCCAAGCACATCGCTCGGCTGATTTTCAGCTCCGCCGCCTATCAGCGAGTGCCCACGGCTGACATCGAAAAGGCCCGCCTCTTTGTCGCGCCACTTCGCCGCCGCATGACCGCGGAACAGGTGCTCGATTCGCTTCTAGCTGCCGCCGGCAAAGAAGCACACACCGAAGAAATGAGCGTCGATGTTGATAGCGGCCGCCTGGAGAGCTCCTCGATCAGCCTCGGTCTTCCGCGGCGGGCCTGGCAATTTACGACACTCGGCAATGAACGCGACCGTCCCAGCCTCTCGCTGCCGGGAGTGCAACTGGCTGTCACGCTTCTCGAAAACTTCGGCTGGCGCGCCACGCGGCAGGACCCGCTTACCTACCGCGAAAAAGAGCCGACTGTCTTGCAGCCGGCGATTTTGGCCAACGGCGTCGTCGCCAAGCGCATCGCCCAACTTTCCGAAGACAGTGCCTTCGTCGCGATGGCACTCGCCGCTGAAACACCGGCGGACTTCGTCGATACGGTTTTCCGTCAGACTCTCTCGCGGCAGCCGACCGCCGCGGAACGCGACTTGTTTGTTTCGCTGCTCGGCGACGATTTTAGCAGCCGTAAAACGGGCGCGCCGCCTGGTATGATCCCCGGCTGGCCCGCCCGAGACGGCGTCAGCTGGTCGAACCACCTCTCGACCGAATCGAATCAGCTCCGCATCGCGCGGCAAAAGGAATTCGAGAAAGGCGACCCGCCAACCACTCAACTCAAGCAAGACTGGCGCGAGCGGGCCGAAGACATGGTTTGGACGCTGATCAACAGCCCAGAATTCGTGTGGATACCATGAAGAAATACCAAGAACCAAAGAACCGAAGAACCAATGCGCGGCGAGATTTCTTGGTTGGCAGCGTCGCCGCTGCGTCTCTGTCGGTTCTCCCCGCCGTTCGTGCCACCGACAAAAAACTCCAGCTTGGCAAAGCCGAACACTGCATCTTTATCTGGCTGGGCGGCGGCGCTGGTCAGATCGATACCTGGGATCCCAAACAACTCGGCGATCCGCAGGCCAAAAAAGCCGGCTCGTACTACAAGTCCGTCGATACGGCAATTCCCGGCGTCCAAGTCTGCGAGCACCTTCCCCAATGTGCAAAGGTCCTCGACCGCTTCGCTCTCGTGCGAACGGTACACCATGAAGTGATCGACGAGCATGCCGCGGCCGTTAACCGCATGCATACCGGCCGCCCGACGACCGGTACGATTGTCTACCCTTCGATCGGCTCGATTGTCGCGCATCAGCGTGGCGCCGCCGGCGACGGCGTTCCGGCTTACGTGTTGATCGGCTATCCCAATGTCACCCGTGGCCCGGGTTTTCTCGGCTCTAAGCACAGCTACGTCTATTTAACCGACACCGAAACCGGTCCAGCTGGCCTCTCGCGGGCGATTGAGATCACCGCCGACCGCCAGGATCGCCGCGAAGAGCTGCTCGCCAAAATCCGCGCCAACTATGTTGCCAAAAATGCCGAAGATTCTTACGTCAGGCAATACGATGCCACGATTAGCGAAGCCCTTCGTCTCTCCGGACCGCAATTCAAGCGGATCTTCGAGCTGAGTCAGGAGCCGGGCAGCCTCCGCGATTCCTACGGCGGCGAATTCGGCCAGCGGTGCCTGCTCGCCCGCCGACTCGTCGAATCGGGCGTTCGCTTCATCGAAGTTTCGCACAACCTCAACTTTCTCAACGGCACCGGGTGGGATGTCCACAACGAAGGCATCTTGCAGCAGCACCGCCTCATCCAAGAGCTCGACAAAGCGCTCGCCACGCTGGTGGTCGACCTCGAAAGCAAGCGGCTCTTGGACAAAACGCTGATTGTCGTCGCCAGCGAGTTTGGGCGGCCTGCTAGCTTCGACGCCGGTGGCGGCCGCGGCCATCACGGCAAATCATTCAGCGTCGCACTGGCTGGCGGCGGCCTGAAAACCGGTCAGGCGATCGGCCAAACCGACGACCTCGCCATGAAAATCGAAAGCCGACCGGTCTCCGTCCCCGATTTGCACGCCACGATTCACGCCACTCTCGGCATCGATCCCAGTGAACACCTCTACGCCGGCGAGCGACCCGTCCCAATCACCGATGGCGGCATTCCGATCGCCGAATTGCGTTAGAATAAACGCCTGAAATCGCGGTGTTTTTCGAAACATAATGCAGCTCTAATGCGTTTCGGCTGCCCTCTCGTGCAACCACGTTCAGCAATTCCCCTCCGCAGGTTACAATAGCGCTGGTTACAATAGTCATCGTGGCGAACCTCATCTAATAACGCCCTCGATAAGCAGCCGTTGGCCTTTCTGGCGACATGCTGAAGACGGAAATCATGCCGGGACGCCCGCATCCAATCTGGGCCGGTTATGCCGTGGCGGTGATCAGCATCTTGATCGCCGGCATCGCGCGGTGGCTGCTCAGCGCACTCTTCGGCGGCGTCTATCCCTTTGCCCCGATTTTCCTCGCCATCATCTTCACCGCCTGGTACGGCGGTTTCGGTCCAGCGCTGCTGGTCGCCGCTCTCGGCCTTGTTCTTGGCTATTTAACATCAGACGGCCGACCAAATTCGCACCCGCTCTTCGGTCTCCTGCTCTACACCATCACCAGCTTCGGAATCGCCCTCGTCGGCGGCGCGATGGCTCGGGCCCGTGAAAAAATTGCCCACCAGATGGACGAGCTCAGACGACAGCACGTCGAGCTCATGGTCGCCGACCAGCGAAAAGACCAATTCCTTGCTGTTCTGGCCCACGAGCTGCGCAACCCGCTGGCTCCGATTGCCAGTGCGCTCGATATTTTAAAGCAGGCCGACGTCAATCCGATTGTCGCAGCTAAAGCCATCGAAGTTGCCAACCGGCAAGTACATCATATGACTCGCCTGGTAGACGACCTACTCGATGTCTCCAGGATCATGCGCGGAAAAATCGAGCTCCGGAAGGATCGCGTCGAGCTAATCAGCATTGTCGACCGCGCCGTTGAGACCATTCAGCCGATGATCGACCGTGAGCGGCATGAGCTGGTCCTGCAATTGCCCCCAAAACCAATTTGGATCGAAGCCGACCTCGATCGTTTGGCCCAGGCCGTCGCGAATCTGCTCAGCAATGCCGCCAAATATACGGAGCCGGGGGGCAATATTCACGTTTCGGCGGCTGTCGAAGAAGCGCAGCTCGTCGTCCGAGTTCGCGACTCCGGCATCGGCATCGACCCCGAAATGCTCCCCCAACTGTTCGAAATGTTCATGCAAGCCGCCCCTGCCTCTGGCCGGTCGCGCGGTGGGCTCGGGATCGGTTTGACTTTGGTCAAGAATCTCGTCGAGCTGCACGGCGGGGTAATTACCGCACATAGCGAAGGACTGGGAAAAGGAAGCGAGTTTATGATTCAGTTGCCTTATAAAGAAATTGCGCCACAAACTCCTCCCCCACCACTCAAGCTCGCGAGCAAAGGACAGAGGCGGCGCATTCTCGTTGTCGATGACAACGTCGATGCGGCTCAAAGTCTCGCGATGCTGCTGCGGCTCCGTGGCCACGATGTGCAAGCCGCGTTCGGCGGCCCACAGGCGCTTGAATCGGCCAGCGTCGATGTTCCGGAGCTCGTGTTTCTCGATATCGGCATGCCCCTGATGGACGGTTATGAAGTCGCGCGGCAGTTACGGGCCCGTTTCGGTTCCGAGATCACAATCGTCGCCCTCACCGGCTGGGGCACCGATCAAGACCGACTGCGCAGCCGCAAAGCTGGCTTCGACCAACACCTAACCAAGCCCGTCGATCTCGCAGCCCTTGAGGGAGTCCTCACCGGCCTCAGCGTCACCGACGACCAGCCCAGCCCTATGCTGCAAGCGACCAACCCATAGCAGGAAGAATGACCAAATCCCAATGGCTAAACCCTTGGTCTTGGTCATTGGTCATTTGAGATCATGGCGGCTCATTTTCTTACCTAGTCTGGTCCCCTGCACTCGTCGCCTCCTCGCTTCTAAAATCCTCTTCATGAGCGACGACTATTATGCAAGGCTCGGCGTGGGCCGGGGCGCCAGCGGCGACGAAATCCAAAAGGCCTACCGCAAGCTTGCGCGCAAGTACCATCCGGACATGAATCCGGACGACAAGGCCGCCCAAAAGAAATTCAAGGAAGTACAGCAGGCCTATGACGTCCTCAGCGACGACAAAAAACGAAAAATGTACGACCAGTTCGGACCCCAGTTCGAGCAAATGGGCGGTGCCGGCGGCACCGGTCCACAGTGGACCGGCCAAGTTCCACCCGGCTTCGACTTTCGCGGCTTTGGAGGCGGTGGCGGCGGCGACGCCGGCTTGCCGCCGGAACTCCAGGATTTGCTCCGCCAATTCACGGGTGGCAGCGGAGGTGGTTTCGAGTTTGGTGGCGGTCCTCAGCCGCGGCGTCGTTCGCGCCGCACGCCGGGTCAACCTGGCGCAAACGTGCAGCATGAGGTCGAAGTGCCATTTCGCACGGCCGTGATGGGAGGCGAAGTCAGCCTGCACGTATCGCGCGGCGGCCGCAGCAAGGTCGAAACGATCAGCGTCAAAATCCCCGCCGGCATCGAAAGCGGCAAAACACTTCGCCTCCGCGGCCAAGGCGAACCCTCGAACACGGGCGGCCCTGCCGGCGATCTGCTGATCACCGTCCGCGTCGCGCCACATCCGAGCTTTCGCCGCGACGGCCTCGACCTGATCGCCCGCGTCCCCGTCACGCTGGCCGAAGCTGCGCTCGGCGCGAAGGTCGACGTTCCCACGCCCCATGGGACGATTGCCTTGAAAGTCCCAGCTGGCACGTCCAGCGGCACGCGACTCCGCGCCAAAGGCCAAGGCATCAAAACGGCCGACGGCCGCACCGGCGATCTCTACGCCGAAATTTCCATCGTCATTCCCAAATCCATCGACGACAAATCCGCTGATCTCATCCATCAACTCGACTCCCACTGGCAACAACCCAGTCCCCGCTCTGACCTCGAATGGTAGTGCAACCCACTCGTTTCGCGAGTATCACAGCTGGCATTCCACGTATGACCCCCAACCATTTCAGATGGCCTAGTCTTGTGCTTGCCGCCCTCATTCACTGTATTGCCACGTCCATTTCTCTCGCTGCCGACCCTCAACCGCTCATCAAACGCCTTGATGATGCCACTCGCGTCAAAGTCCTCTCCGCGCTCGCTGGCCTCATCATTCTCGGCTTCGCCATGATCTTCCTCACCTGGCTTGGCGCCCGAATCACCCAGCGCTTTCGCCACTCTTCCTCATACTTCCGCCCCACCACCCGTCCCACCGAGCACGAATGGGCCCGCAAACCGCTCCCGCCCGATGATCAATGACGGGGCGGCACTGGTGTCCCGCCAATCCTTTTGAGGCGACGAAGTTGGCTCGGTTCGGGCTTGAAGAGCAGCACTGCTGGGCAAACCAGCAGTGGCACTGAGCAATGGGCTCATCAGGCGGAGCGTGATGGCTGCTATGGCGGCCTACGATTGGGCCAATTCAGAGGGACGCCAGTCGATGAGTTGGATTTCGACGCTCTGGCGACCTTTGAATTCGTTGATGACGGGCTTGTAGGCGACGTCGAGGAGCCCATTCGTGCCGACGAGATCATCGTGCCACTCGGCGCCTCCGAAGGCGACGCAGCGGATCGTGGTCCGCTGATGGACCAACCGCATCGAAAGATGGCGTTCGCTGGCTCCCATTTTTTTGGGTGGCTCGCTGAGCGTTACGCCGGTGGCACAGAGGATCGGCCGCGGATTGCCGGATCCGAAGGGAGCGAGGGATTGAATTTGCCTGACGGTTTCGAGGGTGAGCTGGCAGAAGGGGCCTTCGGCATCGACGCGAATTTCGCCGACGCGGGTGGTACCCGATGATTCGCTGGCGGCATGTTCGCAGAACGCAGCCCGAAATGCGTCGACGCGCGAGTCATCGATTTTCAGTCCTGCGGCGCAGGCGTGACCGCCGTGGGCGAGCAGATGTTCGGAGCAGGCGGCAAGAGCGGCGTGCAGATTCATGCCGTTGGGCGAGCGAGCCGAGCCGATCCCGGGCTTGATGCCAAGTTCGTCGAGAGCAATGAGCACGACGGGACGATGGTGTTTTTCCGCCAGGCGGCCGGCGACGAGGCCGATGACGCCGGCATGCCAGCCGCGACCGGCGAGGACGAGCGCGGAGTCGCCGTCGGGATCGAATTGTTCCTTGATTTGCTTAGACGCGGCCAGTTGAATGCTGCGTTCGAGGCTTTCGCGGCTGCTATTGAGCTGGTGAATGTATTCGGCCAGTTGAATGGCTCGCTCGCGGGAATCGGTGGTGAGCAGCTCGATGGCGAGCTGGGCCTGGCCGAAGCGGCCTGCGGCGTTCAGGCGCGGAGCCAGAGTGAAGGCAATGTCTTCGCTGTCGAGTGACGGTTTTTCGTGCAGCTTGGCAACTTGCATCAGCGTGGCGAGGCCTAGCGGCGGCGTGTGCTTGAGGCTGTTCAGTCCGTGGCGCACGAGGATACGATTTTCATCGACGAGCGGCACGACATCGGCGACGGTGCCGATCGCGGCTAGGCCGACAGCCGAAAGCAAAAAGTCACGGAGGCGGTCGGTGACTTTCTTGGCTTCGCTGGCTCTCTGGCAAAGGGCCCAGGCGAGTTTGAGCGCGACGCCCGCCCCGCATAAGCCGCCGAACGGATAGCTATGGCCCGGCAAGCGCGGGTGCACGATGGCAGCCGCGTCGGGAAGCTGCGGGGCGAATTCGTGGTGGTCGGTAACGATCAGTTCGAGGCCCAATTCGCGGGCCAGTTCGGCTTCAGAGACGCTGGCGATGCCGCAATCGACCGTGACGATGAGCGAAGCGCCGCGTTCAGTCAGCGACCGGATCGCATCGCTGTTGAGTCCGTAGCCGTCTTCGAGGCGATTGGGGACGTAGTACGCGACGTCGGCGCCGAGGAGCTTCAAACAGGAAAACAGAATCGCTGTGCCGGTCATGCCGTCGGCGTCGTAATCGCCATAGACAACGATTTTTCGTCGGTCGCGAGCGGCGGAATAGATGCGGTCGGCCGCTTCGGCGACACCGGGCAAGAGCTCGGGATCGCGAAGGCCGGTCAGCTTGGCATCGAGAAACAGACGGACGGCGTCTGGCTCGTAGATGCCGCGGCTGATGAGGAGCTGCGCGACGATGGGGGGGATGCCAGTCGCTTGCTCGAGACGGGCGATCCGATCGGCATCATGCGGCTGGAAGCGCCAGCGTTTGTTGGTTCGTCCTTGAAGCGTTTGGGTCATCGCCCCGCACAACTCCTAGCTGGGACCAAACCGATCCCGCCGATTCCGAGCGCCGAACTCCATTCGGACGACCGGGAGCAAGTTTGCTCCCGGCAAAACAGCATTCTACTTCTTCTTTTCTGTGTGCAGCGTCTTTTTCCGCAGCCGCGGGCTGTACTTCTTGAGTTTCAGTTTCTCGCCACCCGGCTTGCGGCGGAGGATGTAGTTCAAATCGCCCGTTTCTTCGCAAACGAGAAATACGACTTCGGCTTTCTTCTTACTCTTGGCCATGTTCGCTCCAACACATCCACGCTATGCAGTTTTTGACTGGGCAGCCTTTTGACTAGGCAGTTCTTTGGTTGGCACGCATTTTAGCCGGATTTTGCCGTGTCGTGTAGATGCCGCGGCAGCCGCTATTCCGGGCGTTTTGCGAGCGTGACAGCATAGTTGAGCGTCGCCGTGGGACGACCGTCAATCGTTACCCTTCCGGAGAGGAAAAAGGCATCGCCCATGCGCTCGTCGAGAATAGCCTCAATTTGAACGGTGTCGCCGGGGCGGATCATGCGTTTGAATTTGACGTCGTTGAGGCGGCCGGCGACGGGAACGCCTTCGCCCATCTCATGTTTGCTGAGTAGGACCGCGCCGGCTTGCATGGCGGCTTCGCAGAGAATGACGCCGGGGACGATCGGGAAATCGGGATAGTGTCCTTGGAAAAACCATTCGTCGGGCCGAAAGGTTTTTTGGCAGATGATGCGCTGTTGTTCCCACTCGACAATTTCGTCGAGCAGGAGCATCGGAGGGCGGTGCGGGATGGCGGCGAGGATTTGGTTGAGGGACACGGAGGGCAAAAGAGGTCAGAGGTCAGAAGCCAGAGATCAGGAAGTAATCGCAGATTTCATGAGGAGCGCGTCGACGTCGTTGGCGACGATGACGCCGTAATTTATTGCGCCGAGCCAGCCAGACATGATGATGCCGACACTGCCGGCGTGATACAAGCCGCGAACCTGGTCGGGCAAACCGCGGCTGACGCCAAGGCCTTCGAATTTGGTGCCAAAACTCGCGCCGGCGACGTGATGCGTGTAGTGCTCAAAGGTTTTGGGAGTTGCCGCTTCGACGTGGTCGATGCGCTGGCGGATATTGGGCACGTAACGGTCGAGATGGTCGAGCGTTTTCTCGACGAGGTCGACCTTGCTGGCCTGATACTCGTCTTCATTCAGCTTGGCCCAGTCCGAGTAGTTCGCGTTGGTACTGGAGACGATCAGACAGCGCGGGCGACCATGGGGGCGGGTCCGCGGGTAGTAGAACGAGTAGGTGCGGCTGGTGATGTCGCGACTGAGGAGCAGCTCGGTGCGAAAGACGGGCGCGGTGGAGGTGAAAAACAGGTCGCCCATGTTTTCGTCGATGCGCTCGTCGGGCTTGAGGGCCATGTAGACCTGCGTGCTGCTGTTGTTGAGGCGCACGGCACGGGCGTCATCGACGAATTTGCGATCAAAGTGCTCTTCGCCGACGAGTTGGAGGACGGTGAATTTGAGATTGGAGTTGCTGACGACGGAGTCGCACTTGATTTGGCGGCCGTTGACCGTGATGCCGGTGACGCGGCCATTTTCGACGTGGATTTTTTGGGCGTCGCACTTGATGTGGACATCGACGCCGCTTTTTACAAGATCTGCGTGCATCAGCTCGATCAAACGGTCGGTGCCGCCTTCGAATGTGAAGACACCTTTGTTCATGAAGTTTGAGAAGACGATGCCGTAGGTTATCGCCGGGTCTTCCAGAGTGGAGCCGTTGGCGTAGGTGATTGGCTCCATGAGGAGGCGGATCACGTCTTCGCGGCCGGGAAAGAAGCGCTCGAAGAGTTCGCGAGTCGTTATTCGCTGGTCGTCATAAAAATTCATGCCGCGAGCGGTATCGAAGAAGGCGGTGACGGTTTCTGCTGCGATGCCGAATTGGGTGGTCAAAAGGCGGGTGAAGTCTTCGCGGTTGTACGACGTGGTGAGCGAGAACATCGGGTTATCGAACCGGATGTGCTTGAGCTGGACGATCGAGTCGGCGATTTCGTCGGTCCAATAGCGGCGGCAGCTTTTGATCATGCCGTGCGGAAATCCGTGAAGCGAAATATCGAAGATGTGGCCGCCGGGGCGTTTGAACCAAGTCGCCATGCCGCCCAGCTTGTAATGCTGCTCGACCAGGAGCACGCTGCGACCGGCGCGGCCGAGGATGTTGGCCGCGGTCATTCCGGCAAGGCCGCTTCCGATGACGACTACGTCGTAGTGGGGCTTGGCGCCGGCTAAGAAATCTTTGGGCATGGCAAAACCAATTTACACCGGCAAACAGTACCGGTTTGCCATGGAGACGCCGCTGACGAGCGCGCCAACGATGCCGAGATAGCCTTGATCGGTGCCGCAGAGGTAGAGGTTTTTGAAGCGGGTGGAGCCGTCGAGTTGCTTGTGCGGCGCGCCGTAAATCGCGCCATTTTCGTGGCCGGTGAAGCGGCGGATCGTCGTGGGTGTGAACATATCGGTGTCGATCACACGGCTGCGATAATCAGGCACAAACCGGACGGCTGAAGCGGATAGGCGGTCGTACCAATGCAGCTTGGCGAGCTTGTAGTCATTTTCGTCGAGCGATTTCCAGCGATCGAAATGGGCGAGCGCGGTGATGCGGACCATGTTGTCGGGCAATTCGCCGTCGTCTGGGGCATAGGCGAAATTATTGGGAGAGCAAATAACGCCGGTGCGAGCGTCGCACAGTTCGTCAGCAGGCTTCCGCCAGTGAAACTTTTCGGAGTCGTTAAAAAAAACAATCGTCTGGCCGCAGCCGACAGATTTGGGTTGGCGATCCAGAACCGACAACGACTCGACGAACGAAAGCTGGCCTGGTGGTTGCGTCGGTGGTTCGTCCGCAGCAGCACACAGTCGGGCGGTTTCCACTGCACCGGCTGAAGATAGGACATTGCGAGCCGTCAGCTGCTGGCCGTTGTCGAGAACTACGCCGACGGCCCGATCGTCCTCGATTTGAATCCGACTGACGCCCGAGCGGAGCTTCAGCTCGCCGCCCAGCGAACGGAACTTGCGGATGAGGTTTTTTAAAATGAGCCGAATGCCGGCGTACGGGCGGCCCATGCCTTCCAGGTAGAGCGCACGGAACATGATGCAGAATTGGCCCCAATCCATGTCGTCTTCGCGGGCGTTGCCGTACCACATGACGGGGCAGAGCAGCATTTCGATGAGCAGCTTATCCCGAAAGATATTTCCCAATACCTCGCGGGCTGACATCTCGAATACGTCTTGGTTCAAGTCGTCGTAATCGAGAATTTGACCAAGTAGCCGCTGAAAATTGTCGCGCTCGTGCGGAAACGCTGAAGCGACTTCGCTTTCTAGCAGTCGAATGTCGTTATTAAAGTTCAGGCGGACGTTGGGAAAGGCGATCGTCGAGCCGATCTGTGGAGCGAGCGAAAAATCTTCCCAGGAGAGCCGCAGCTGCCGCATCAGGCGAACCATTGGGCCGCGTTTGGTTCCCTTCGTCGCATAGTTCGTGACGGCATGTAGGCCGACATCGTAGTCGCGGCCGCGAAGACGATAGAAAGAGTTCAGGCCGCCGATCGTGTAGTGCCGTTCGAGAATGCAAACGCGCTGCTCGTAATACGCGAGGCGAATGCCCGCCGCCAGGCCGGAAAGCCCGGCACCAATGATAATGGTGTCGTAGATCAATGCGTCACCTACTCACCATTCACTTCTGGCCGCTCATTTCTTTACCATGTCCTTCATGGTCGGCTCAAGGTAGGCCACCGTGCTGCTCAAGCTGGCGAGCTGCTTGTAGTCTGCTTCTGGAATCTGGATCTTGTGGCGTTTGCGGAGTTCCATGACGATGTCGAGGAAGTCCATGCTGTCGAGCTCGAGCTGCTCGCGGAACGGCTTATCGGCGTCGAGACCGGAAAGATCTTCGTCGGGAGCGATGTCGGAAAGAATATCGAGAATTTCCTCGCTGATTTCGGCGGTGGTCATAGCAGCTTATCGGTTGAAAACTTTTTGATGATGACGACGGAATTGATGCCCAACATTCCAAACGAGTTGTTGAGAATGTATTCGACGCGCTTCAGCCGGCGGGGCTCCCCGATGATCAGCGTAGTCAGAGCACACTCGGGGTCGAGCTGATCGACGTTGATCGTAGGATGACAAGTATTGTCTTCAAAAGCGGGCAAGTTGCCAGCCAGCTCCAGAGCACCGGCCGCGCCCATCGCGTGGCCGATGAAGCTTTTGGCATTGTTGAAGCAGGTTTTATTGCTGGATGCGAACACTTGGCGGAGTGCCTGGCACTCCTGCGCGTCGCCTTGGCCTGTGCCGGTGGCATGGGTACTGACAATGTCGATGTCGGAGGGTGTTAGTCCGGCGCGATCGAGCGCGAGTTGGACGCACTGGGCTTGCCGCTCTGGGTTGGGCAGGACGAAATCGGTGGCGTCGGTGTTGATTGCATAGCCGGCGAGCTCGCCGTAGATTTTGGCATTGCGGGCGAGAGCGTCGTCGAGGCGTTCCAGGACAAAGACGCAGCCGCCCTCGGCAACGACGATCCCGTTGCGCTCGGTGTCGAAGGGGCGCGAAGCTTTGGTTGGGTCGGCGTGGGAGGCGAGCGCGCCTTGGCTCTTGAAGCTGGCGAAAATGCCGAACGTGTGAATGCTTTCGGACACGCCGCCGGCGAGGGCGAGATCGCAGTCGCGCAGGCGGAGCATTTGGGCACCTTGAATTAGGCCGGCATTGCCGGCCGCACAGGCGGCGCCGATTGTGTAGTGCGGGCCGGTGACGCCCAAGTTCAGGGCCACTTCGCCTGCGGGATTGTTGGCCACGGTGCGTGGGTTGTGGTGGTGCGACCAATAGGCGGTGTCGTAATCGTAGCCTTTGAGGGCGAAGATTTCGTTCTCCGTCTCGACGTTGCCGTGCTCGGTGACGCCCAGATAGATGCCGACACGACTTTTGTCGATCGCGGGCCAAACGAGGCCGGAGTCTTTGACGGCTTCATTCGTCGAATAGATGCCGACGCTGCCGGCGCGGGTGCCGCGGCGGAGGTCCTTTTTCGACTGGTACCGCAGGGCGTCGAAGGTGCAGACACCGGCCAGTGTTTTGCCGACGTAGCGAATTTCGTAATCCGCGACGCCGCTTTTGCCCGCCACGAGGGCCGCCCGATACTCGGCCAGATTGTTACCGTTGGGCGCGGTCAATCCGATCCCGGTAATCACAATCCGCTGGGAAGCGGGCAAATGCTGGGGCGCGTGAATCGACATGGAACAATGCTACCGAGCGACCGACCAGAGGGAATGTAAATTTGACGTAAACGACTCAGGCAGCAACTTTTACGACCGAAAGTGGCGGGTCCATGAATCGAACTTAGCGACGGCGAACCGGCGTGGCAAGCGGATGGCGTGGCCCCCCGATTGCCAATTCACTATGCATCAATTCCAGCGCAGATTCCTAGCGCTCTGCCTCTGTTCCTTTAACCGCGAGCGGGCTGCTCGCTTAACCAGCCGGCTAATTTTTTCATGCCATTTTCCATCGAGATGGTCGGAACGTAGCCGAGGTCCCGCCGGGCCGCAGAAATATCGAAATAGTGCGAGGTTCCGAGCTGGGAGGCGAGAAACCGCGTCATCCGCGGTTCATCGGTGCGGCGAAGTAGTGTCCAAAGCGCCTCGAACGCGGTTCCGACAGTATAGGCAATCGGCAAAGGTACGCTGCGGCGCAATGGCTCGAGCCCAGCAGCTACAAGAACCTCATTGATCCATTGCCAGCAATTGACGGGCTCCCCGTTGGTGATGAAGTACGCTTTGCCGCAAGCCGCTGAGCCCGGTTGAAGGGCGTCGGCTGCTAGCAGATGGGCCGCTGCGGCGTTTTCGACGAAGACGGCGTCAATCAGGTTCTTACCGTTGCCAACACGGCGCAATTGGCCTTTGCGTGCGCGATCGAGCAGGCGGGGGATGAGATGCTGGTCCCGCGGTCCCCAAATCAAATGCGGCCGCAAGGCGCAGGTGAGCAAATGATGCTGGCCGTTGGCCTGGAGCACCATTTGTTCGGCGAGGGCCTTCGTGTGCGGATAATGGGCAAGCCAACGTGCCGGATACGAGGCGGATTCATCGACCCCGCATTGATCGTAGCCGGAGAAGGTGACGCTGGGGCTGCTGGTGAAGACCAGCCGGACGACGCCCGCGTGGCAACAACCGGTAATCAAATTCTTCGTGCCGAGCACGTTCGTGTCGTAATAGTGATGCCAGGGCCCCCAAATACCTGCGACGGCGGCGGTGTGATACACAACGGCCACGTCGCGGCAGGCACGTTTCACTTCCTCAAGGTCACGAATGTCGCCGTGAACGCATTCGACGCCGAGGGACTCAAGATCCGGCAACTTGCGGCGGACGAGTGCACGGACGCGAGCGCCGCGGGCGACGAGCTGCTCGACGATATATCGGCCGAGAAAACCGCCGGCCCCGGTGACGAGACTAATCAATTGACGGTCGCTGGCCGCGGGACCTCGGTGGGGCAATCCGCGGTCGATTTGAGTGGTGGCAGCGGCAAGAGAAATGGCTTCATGGATTCGAGCGTCTTCGGGCCGATCCCGCGGACGCGGCGCAATTCGTCGAGATCTTTGAACGGGCCGCGCTCGACGCGGTCCGCCACGATCCGCTTGGCAAGCTGTTCACCGATATTTGGCATCACTGAGAGTTCGGGCCAGTCGGCCTGGTTTACATCGATTTTGAAATCGATGGCGATGGGTTCGGCGGTTTCAATGTCGATGACTCGCCCACCAAGGTACGCCTGATAGCTGCACCACGCCGCGATCGCGATTAGCGAAACCACAATCATGGCGGCGCATACGGCTTGATCCGCCCGGCGCAATACGAGGCGAGGCCAATGCGGACCTTCGGAGTCGGCGGATGAAGCAGGCATGGGAGGAATGTTTGGCTGCGTGATTCGCAGCATAGCACAGCGCCAGGCAACTAGCGGCCCGGTGGCTTGGTTACCTCCGGCAGCCGAGGCAACTCCACGTGCTTCTCCCATTCGGAGAGTGGTAGCGACCACGGGTCATCGCGCAGAGGTTCAGTCAACGGTTTGATCCAACTGCGGTAGAAGAATCCCCGCGGCTGCTTGACCAAATCGATGTCCGAATCCAGAAAAAGCTGCGGCTTTCGTCCGTTGAGCGATAGGAGTGCCAGAGCTCGCACTTCGACGGGCCGCCCCATGTGCTGGCGATAGTCATCGGCCAGAAAATGAGCAAGATGCAGAATCATCTCAGGATCCTTTGTGAATTTTCCGGCTTGCTCGTCATTCAGAATCGGCCGCAGGTTCGGGTTCCACGTTTTGCCTGTCTCGGAGTCGGTGACATAGTAGCGCACGCCGCCGGTTTTGTTCCGTAGCATCATCCGCCATGAAAAGTAATGCCCGCGTTCCGTCCATTTCACGTCGCCGTCATAAAGGAAATGCCGGAGCGGCCAGCCGAGATGAAACGCCACATACGTCGCGAGGAGCAGGAAGCCGACCTTACCGAACGGACTGAGGAATGACCATTCATGCGGATGAGGTGCAGGCATCAATCGAGGAGAGCCGCCAAGCATTTTCCGCGGCCACTCCGGCGAAAAGAAGATCGTGGTCGCCAGGATCATGAACCACGGAAAGATGTGGATCGGGAAAAGAATGGAGTTTGTGAGATGAAACATCACGCACAGGGCGTAAGCCATCGAGCGTGTTGGTTTCCATAAGAGCAGCGGTACGATCGACAGGTCGAAGATCATTCCGCCCCAGGCCATCGCGAGCGCCGTGGAGTGCGATGCCAAATATTGACCGACAACCGGCCAAGTCGAAAAAGGCGCGAACCACTGCTCAAGCGGGATACCAGACAGCCAATCGGAATCGAGCTTGGCCACGCCACCGAAGAAATAGGGCAGGGCAATGTGAAACCTTAGGAGCCAAAGGCACCACACCGGGGTGCTGTCGCCGCGAATTGTCGGAAACCAAGCCGCATCAACGGATACTGCGCGATTTGCGGGCACGATCGACAGCGCGCCCGCAAGCAAAATGATCAGGTAGTAGTGGTTTTGATAGTTTGTGGCATCGAGTAGGAATACGTACGCAAAGCCGATCGCGAAGAGGATGCAGGCGGGTCGGTAGAAAAAGCCAGTTGCAATCGCTACTGCTAAGGCCGCGAGCACCAAAAAGTGCACATACATGCCAACGCCCGGCCATGGCCGAATCCAATCGAACGGGTAATAGGTGAAATGAAACCGCGGCTGGACGAAGTAGTAGCTCACCCGGCCGGTGGTGAGGTAGTCCCACGCCCACCAAGCCATCATTCCGCCAAAGCCGATGCGAAAGAACACTGCGCTGGCGATGTCAACCGGCGCGAGGAGTCGGCCTAAAATCCGAGGCAATAACGATTTGGATTCGACTTCCGACTCGTGAGGATCGCCGGTCATTAGCCGCGCTTCGCCGGCCGTTTTCCGTTGGTCATGCACACGTCGGCCACTTTACCCGACTCTTCGAGGGCAACGTGGAAACGCTGATCTCCTTCGAGCCGATGCACGGTCATGTGGTACGCCTCGGCCACCGTTGCCAGATAGGGCCGGTCTTCCGGCCTCTTTGGCGCACGAATTTTGCCCCACGAGCCGTCGCCGAGATAAATCACGCCGTTTTTGTCGATATGCCCGCCCTTGAGGGGATGCGTTCGCTTGAACGTGTGATCGTGGTGCTCAAGCACAACGTCGACATTGAATTTCTCGAAGAGTGGCGACCAGTATTTGCGTTGGTCTTCACCGGTGCCGCCCTTTTCGGCCGTGCCGTCGGATGGGCGATAGGACGGATAAGCCGGGACATGGTTGGCGCAGATCAGATGCGGCCGATCTTGGCGTTCGGCCAGCGTTTTGGCTAGCCACGATGTTTGCTCACCATCGATCGGTTCAATGTGGTCGGTGTCGAGCAGCACTAGGCTCAAATAATCGCCGAAATCGAGAGCGCTAAACGTCTTCTCGCGGAACAGACCATCGAAGACGCTTAAATAAGCTGGTGACTTGTCGCGCTGCTGCTTATAGGCACCATTCACCTCGTGATTGCCGATGCATGAAACCAGCGGAATCAGCCGGCCTTTGGGATCGACCATGTGCTGCCGCCAATTCTGCAAGAACTTGAGGAAGGTTTCCGGTTTCCTGCCATCGTCATAGGCCAGGTCACCTGCGACGAGCGCGAACCACGGCTCTTGCTTGGCGGCGATGATGTTGGTGCCAATCGCGTGGGCATCGATGCCGCTGTCGCCACCGGAGACCCATTGAATCGTGTCGGTTGCCTTCGCCGGCATGGTGCGGAAGAGCAAGTCCTTGTCGCCGTTGCCGATCCGGAATTTGTATTCCGTGCCGGGGGTTAGTCCGGTCAGTTCGCAGCGATGAACTTTCAACTCGGTGTCGGGAAACGGCTTCGTCGTCGGCTTGGCGGTTTGCCACTGATCGCCGGCTTGCGGCGCGACGCGAATATCCGCGACCGATTCTTTTCCGACCCACTGAATGGTCATCGTGGTGGTCGGATCTTGCTGCCAGGTGAGAAACAGCGAGGCGAGCGGATCGCTGCTAACGGGCACCGGAGCCGCGGCTTTGGCGGCTTTGGCCGCCTTCTTCTCTTGGGAAAAAATGGAAGGGCCGACGGACAGAGCGGCGAGGCCGCTGAGCGAGGAAGCGAGGAAGTGGCGACGATGCATGGAAAGACCCGGTTTCTGGAGGGCTGAAAAACTTGAGGCGGGAGGAAATGACTGCGAGACTGAGGCTGCTATTGTGAATTGAGCGACAGGAAATCTCAATCGTCCTTTTTCACCGGGGCTTCTCTGCCGGTTTTCTTTTTCAGCACCAGCTCGAATTCATTCTTGCCCTTCTTGACATCGACCTCGGTAAGATCGACCTCGGAGTTTAGATAGCAGTCGCACTTGAAATTCGGGAAGTCCTCGCGGTGAGGCAGCCCGACGCGAACGCGATGGTGGCCGACGACCGCGCCGTCGCCCTCTTTGAAGGTCGTCAGTTTGAATGTGCCGTCCTCTTTCGCGATGGCGAAGCCGGCCCGTCCAGTGAGCCCCTTCTGTTTCACTTCCGTGGGCTCAAAGAACACCATGACATGGGGCACCGGTTTCCCTTCGCAAATTACCTTGCCGGTGACCGGGGCGGTCGGAAAGTCGCCGCCGCCGGAGCAGCCAAAGACTAATGCGATTACGAATCCGAGGATCGAGAACGACAACTGTCGCACGATATCTCCTGATCAAAAGACAAGTGGAAACGAGAAACGATTATTGTTGAGCACTTTGGTGCGACGTCATTGAGCGATGTATTGCGTTTCGCTTAGTACTCGCCAACGGCGCGGCCATCGTTTTTGGAATTAGCGCGGCACCACGTGTTCGCGTCGATGTTTTGACTGATGAATTTCACGGAACCATCGCAGAATACAAATTGCGCGCCTCCCGCATGCCAACTAAAGGCGCAATCGTCGCTGATGGCAACCACCATGTTGGTCGGTGTGCAGCGGCAATTGATCGGGACGCTAGTCCCCGCCTCGTAGCGGATCGATTCATCCGTCCCCGGCCCGACCGCCCAAACCGGCCAATCTTCAATCGACGTCGGCGCCGTCGTGCTATTGCCGGTGATATAAGCCGACTCGCCCACGAACGGCACATTGCTCAGACCATCGGTAATTTCAGCAAACCGCTGCCACGGAATCTCGGTAAGCTTTCCGATGACCCCATCGTTGTCATCCACACAACCACCGCCGTTGCCTTTGTAATCGCTCACTGCATAGCCGATAAACAAACGGCTGGAAGGGGCAAATACACCGCTCCCCGGCAGGCGGTCAGTGGCACTTACGACTTTGGGAAGTTGAGAACTCGGACAACGGTAAACCTTCAACGGTGTTTCGCCGCCGGCGATTTGCTTGCCCGAGCCTGTGGCTTCGAAATTATTGCGCACCGCTCGTGTTCGCCCGTTGGGATTGAGTTGAGTGAACAAGGCTTGCTGCTCGAGGAATGGCAGAAGTGCCGTACCCCACGCCCAACCATCTTCCAGATCCGCCGGGCCCGCAGACATGATGCCAACCGGCATTACTTTCCAGGTGCCCTCGTAATTGTGCATCGCCAAGCCGTGTTGTTTCAGGTTATTCAAACAGGTTTGCCGTCGGGCTGCCTCGCGGGCCGATTGGACAGCGGGCAAAAGGAGGGCGACAAGCACGCCGATGATGGCGATGACGACCAGAAGCTCGACGAGCGTGAATGCCAGATGTCGTTTAAGATTGAAGCGCATGGAAGACACTCCGCAACGAGGTCAAATGCAGAAAACGGATGATTCCCCACCGAAGCCGAACCGACGCGCGTCAACAACCGGTTCAACTCCGGCGCTACGGCGCAGATCGATTCCCTCACCCCCCGGCGAAACCGGCCCTGCTTCTGTTCCAGCCGGACAAGCGATCCGGCTAACCTTCGCGGCCCCGCATGAAAAATTAATTTACTGTTAGTTAAGTCAAAGTAAAGGTTTTTTCGCGGGCTAGTTGAAATTGCGGCAAATTCGCCCGACGATAGGACCAGTTTGAACACCCGCCTACTTGCCCACCTTCGGAGAAGAAGTCATGCGGTCCCTATCTGCCATGGTTATCGCCCTCGCTACGTTGTCTTTGTCCGGTTTCGCGCTTGCGGAAACCAAGGTTACCGTCTCCGGCACGCACCTGTGCTGCGGCGCTTGCATCAAGGCCGTGGACACAACGCTCAAAGAAGTGGGTGGGGTGAAGTTCCAATCCGACCAGGCCGCGAAAACCATCGAGATCACTGCCGACAATGATGAAGCGGCGCAGAAAGCGATTGATGCTCTCGCCACTGCCGGGTTCTATGGCAAGCTCGACAACGACAAGATCAAGTACAAGCCTGTTCAGTCTGGCAGTGCAGCGGTTGAAAAAGTCGAAGTCTCGGGCATTCACAACTGTTGCGGACAGTGCACCACCGCCATTAAGAAGGCGGTCACTTCCGTCAGCGGCGTCAGTGGCACGAACATCAAAAACAAGGACACGACCTTCGTCGTCGAAGGCAAGTTCCAGCCCGGCGATGTCGCCAAGGCCCTCCTCGACGCTGGCTTCTACGCGCAAGTGAAGTAATCTCGCGGTGAGAAGTAATCATGAGAGCGAGGCTCGCGCCGAGCCGCTAACCGCGATCTATAAAAAACCACGAAGCCTCAAAGGGCACTAAGGTAATCGTTGATACTTCGTGTTCTTAGCGGTTTATCCCTGTTTCCGTTCGATTACAAACCCGACTTCTCCATCCTCGCATGTCGCTCACCATCCGCCTTGCCGCGTTTCTCCTTCTTGTTCCGCTGTCCCTTTCCGCCGCCGACAAGAAACTCAACGTCCTGTTCATCGTCTCGGACGATTTGAATTGCTCACTGGGGTGCTATGGCGACAAGCTCACGCAGAGTCCGAATGTCGATCGGCTCGCGGCCCGGGGAGTGCGATTTGACCGGGCTTATTGCAACTATCCCGTGTGCAATGCCTCGCGCGTGTCGTTTCTTAGTGGCCGGCGACCAGACACGACAAAGGTCTATGGAAATGGAACCAATCCACGGGTCGCACTCGGCGCCGATTTCAAGTTCATGCCCGAGTATTTCCACGATCACGGTTATTTCACCGCCAGCATCGGCAAGATCTCGCATCCGACGTTCGCCGGCAGCGTGAAGTGGGATGTGCAAAGCGATGCGCAGCGAGGTCAGGAAGAAGGCGATGAGGAAAGGCCCACCGCCAAAGCCAAAGGCAAAGCAGACGCCAAAGCCAAACTCGATGACGCGGCCAAGGCCAAACGCCGCGCTATGAAAGCCGCCCAAGCGGAAGCCGCATCAGCAACTGGCGGCGATGTGCCCTTCGGCTGGCAAGCCACCGCCAACGAGGATGCCACCGAGCCCGACGGGATTACGGCGCGCCGCGTCGTTGAGCTTCTCGAACAGCACAAAGATGGGCCGTTCTTTATCGCGGCCGGCTTCCATAAGCCGCATGTGCCTCATACCGCGCCGAAGAAATACTTTGAGCTCTATCCGGCCGATAAGATGCCCCTGCCCAAGGAACCAGAGGGGCACGCCAAATACATTCCCAAAATTGCCAATCCCGCGAAGTACTATCCCGATCTGAAGCCTGACCAAGAGCGGGCCATCGTTCAGCACTATCATGCCGCTACCACATTCATGGACGCGCAAGTGGGACTGCTGCTCGACACGCTGGATCGCCTAAAGCTGTGGGACAACACCGTCGTCGTCTTTCTGGGCGATCACGGCTGGCATCTGGGCGAGCACGACGGCTATTGGGCCAAAGTCAGCTTGATGGAAGAATCGGCCCGGGCCCCACTCATCATTTACGCTCCCGGAAAAAAATCGAACGCCGCATCAGCGCGCGTTGCGGAATTCGTCGATGTCTATCCTACGATCACCGAGTTGTGCGGGTTGCCATTGCCGGCCGGAGTCGAAGGGACAAGCCTCGCCAAGCTACTCGATGAACCGAATCGGCCCTGGAAGAAAGCCGCCTTCACCGTGGTCACACGGCCCGGCGGCCTGGGGCGCGCGGTGCGCACCGAAACGCACACCTTCATTCTCTGGCCGGATGGCAGCGAGCAGCTTTACGACCATGCGCGCGATCCTCGCGAATACGAAAACCTCGCGCTCGATACGCGTGTGAAAGAAACCGCGAACGAGCTGCGGCAACTCCTAAAATCCGGCCCAACCGTTCCTAAATAACGCAAAGTTGCAATCTTCGATCGCACTCCTTTGGCTGAATTTGCGTTTTTCAGGGAATTGAGATACCGTTGAGTGATGCTCTCCCGCGTCCGCCAATGTCGTCCCGCCTTGCACGCGGCGCTCGCCGCGCTGGTGCTGGGGGCATTGTCGCATTGTTCGTGGGAAGAGTCGCGCGAGCTTGACCAATGGTCGCGAACCATTGCGCTTCATCAGCAGGGCTTGCCTACGCCTTTTCAAAAACCGGTCCACGACTGCGACCACGAATACGGCTGTATCTGCCGTGGCGCAACGATTGTCCACGCCGTCGCGGTCACGAATTGGCAGCCGCAAGTCGTTGAATTGGTTCCGCTCGATTTCTTCTCTCTTCCGGCCGGCTTCGTTGAAGTCGAGATTACCACCAGCGAGCCCGTCGACGATCAAAACCTCCCTCCGCCGCTTTCTGGGCGGCAACTGCGCGCGCTCTACGCCTCGCTGGTGATCTAACGTCGCGACATTCTTTCGCGCGACACCTCATTGGCCGGGACCAAACTTGGTCCGTGGCGATCACTGGTTCGGTTCTACCAACTTCATATTCTTGCGTGCTTTCATGACTGCGCGGTCCTTGTCAACTTTCAAGCTTTGGGCCTGGTTTGCTCGCTATGCCAACGCCCTGATCGGCGGCGTCATCGTGGTGGCTGGCGTTGCCTTCCTGGTCGCCCTCACCTTCGGCTGGATCGACATCTTGCCCTACCACAGCCAAGTCGCCGAGCAATCGGACGCTCGTGAACCGACAGCGGCGCCAAACGTTGTCGAGCTGACGGCGGAAAAGCTCGCCGCCGCCGGCCTGCATCTCACGACGGTCGAAAAACGGCTATTGGGAAAAACCCGCGATGTTCCCGGCCAAATCACTTACGACGAATCGCGCCGCGTGCCACTCAATGCGCCGGTCGAAGGGCTGGTGCTCCAGGTTCTGGTGGAACCGGCACAAGAAGTTCAAAAAGGTCGACCGCTGGCCGTGCTATCGTGCCCCGAGATCGGCATCGCCCGCGATTTGGTCGAAAAGCGCCGGGCGGATTTGGCCCTCGCCCGCCGCGAAGAAAAGCGTGCCGTCGATGTCGCCCGTCATGTCGATGAATTGCTGGTCCTGTTGCAACAAAAGCCAAAATTGCCAGACGTTGACACCGCCCTCAAAGAGCGCATGCTCGGCGAGTATCGCGAAAAAATCATTGGGGAGTATTCGCGGCTCCTCTTTGCCGAGCACGTTAGCGAATCGAGCCTGTCGCTGGAGGGTGGGCCTTTGGCCACGCGCCAAATTGAGCAGCGCAAGGCTGAGCGCGAGCAGGCCGGCGCGCGATTCACCGGCGCGTGCGAAAGCGCCCGATTCAACGCCGTGCAGGACCGCGAACGGGCGAGTGCCGAAGCCGAACGGGCCGATCGCCTGCTATCGGTCGCGCAGCAATCGCTCAACAATTTGCTCGGCCCCTGGGCCGCTACGGAGGAAATCTCGGATCCAGAACGCCTGAACGAGCTCAAGCTGCTGGCGCCGATCGATGGCCGAGTGGTCGACCGTCAGGCCGTGCAAAACTCACGGATCGACGCCGGATCCCCGCTCTTCGTTATCGCCAACACCAGCCAGATGTGGGTTTCGGCCGAGATTCACGAGCGGGATTGGAAAGTTCTCGATCTCACGCGGCAGGGAGATAGCCTCAATATTCGAGTTCCGGCTTTAGCCGGCGAGACCGTGCCGACGAAAGTTCGCTGGATTGGCTCGCAAGTCGAAGCGGTTAAGCGTTCCGTCCCCATTGTCGCCGAGTTGACCAATGACGACGGCCGTCTCAAGCCCGGCATGTTCGTGTGGGCGGTGATCCCGCTCGAAAAACCACACGAAGCGATTGTCGTCCCCGCGGGCGCGATCATGCGGCATGAAAACCAGCCCTTTGTCTTCGTTCCCGAGGGCGACCGCCGCTTCCGCCGCGTCGATGTCCGCCTCGGCCTCGAATCCACCGACCAAATCGAAATCCTCTCGGGCCTCAACGTCGGAGACACGGTCGTTGATCAAGGTGCATTTTTTCTCAAGTCAGAACTGTTACTCGAAAGGGAAGAATAACGTAGTTCGCCATGCTCTCCAACCTCATCGACCTGTCGCTCAGTAACCGCTTCCTGGTCATCGTCCTCTTCATCCTGATGGCGATTGGCGGCGTCGTGAGCGCCTTGAATATTCCGATCGACGCAGTCCCGGACATGACCAACACGCAAGTGATCGTCCTGACGAACGCCGCCGGACTGTCGCCGCTCGAAGTCGAACAATACGTGACTAACCGCGTCGAAGTTGCGATGAGCGGCTTACCCGGTTTGCAAGAAATGCGGAGCACGTCGAAATTCGGCATCTCATCGGTCACGCTCGTCTTTCAGGAAAACACAAACATCTACCGCGCCCGCCAACTCGTTAACGAGCGAATCGATCAGGCTGCTGGTGAGTTGTTGCCTGGCCAGGGACCGCCTGAAATGGGACCGCTGACGACGGCTCTCGGCGAGGTTCTTCAGTTCGAAGTCCGCAGCCGCGGCGCCAATGGTCAGCCGGTCCGCGATGCGATGGAACTCCGTACGTTGCTCGATTGGCAAATCGCCCCTCAGCTCAAGCAAGTTCCCGGCATCATCGAAATCAATCCGATCGGTGGCTTCTTCAAATCTTTTGAAGTCCAACTCGATCCTAACCGCATGGCCGCCCTCCGCGTCAGCCTCGAAGAGGTGATCATGGCCCTTGAGCGCAACAACGCCAACGCGGGCGGCGGCTACATTGTCCATGAAGGCGAGCAGCGTTTTATTCGCGGCGAAGCGATGCTCCGGAACGTCAGCGACATCGAACACGTCGTCGTTCGCGCTGGATCGGGCGACCTGCCGATTCTCATTCGCGACGTGGCTCAGGTCGTAATCGCTCCACTCGTCCGCCAAGGTGCTGCCACTCGCGACGGCCGCGGCGAAATCATCACGGGCATCGTTATGATGCTACTCGGCGAGAACAGCCGCACCGTCGTTGAGCGTACGAAAGATCGCTTGGCCGAAATCCAAACGACACTGCCCGCCGACGTAAAGCTCGACATCCTCTACGACCGCGCCGATCTCATCCAGCGCACGCTGCAAACTGTCGTCCACAACCTGGTTGCCGGCGGGACGTTCGTCGTAATCGTGTTGCTTGTTCTATTGGGCAATTGGCGAGCCGGAGTCGTCGTCGCTCTGGCGATTCCGCTCTCGATGCTCTTTGCCACCAACATCATGTTTGCCACCGGCGTCACGGCCAGCCTGATGAGCCTCGGCGCGATCGATTTTGGCCTGATCGTCGATAGCTCGGTCATCATGGTCGAAAACTGCATGCGCCGCGTTGCCCACAACGATGCCGGTCGATCGCACTGGGACGTCATCCGCGACGCCGCCATTGAAGTCCGCAAACCCACGATGTTCGGCGAACTGATCATCGCCGTCGTCTACCTGCCGATCCTCACGCTCCAAGGCACCGAAGGCAAACTTTTTAAGCCGATGGCCCTCACGGTCCTTTTCGCCCTTGCCGGCTCGCTCGTGATCTCGCTGACCCTGATGCCCGTCCTCGCGTACACCTCGCTCCCGCGCAAAATGGAAGAAAAGGACGTCTGGCTCATCCGTTTGGCCAAATGGCTTTATCGCCCGCTCGTCGAATGGGCCCTCAACAATCCGCTGCTCACCGCCGCCGCCGCCGTCCTTGTGGCAGCTGTCAGCGTCCCCATCGCCCTCGGCCTCGGTGGCGAATTCATGCCCAAGCTCGACGAAGGCGATATCCTCATCGAGGCTAACCGACTTCCTAGTTCGACGCTCGAAGATTCGCTTCCGCTCTCGACCCAAGTCGAGAATCTGCTCAAGCAATTCCCGGAGGTGAAAACGGTTTTCTGCAAAACCGGTCGCCCTGAAATTGCTAACGATCTGATGGGTGTCCAGCAAACTGACATCTGGGTCATGCTTAAGCCTGTCGAAGACTGGCCGAAACACAAATCGCGCGACGAGCTAGTCAAGGAAATGTCGGACGTCCTCAATGGACAGGTTCCCGGCTGTGCCTTCGCCTTTACGCAGCCTATCGAAATGCGTGTCGATGAGCTCGTTGCCGGTGTCAAAGCCGATGTGGCCGTTCTGCTCTATGGCGACGATTTGCAAGTGCTCGCCAAAAAAGGAAAGGAAATCGAAAGCGTACTCGCCTCGATTCCCGGCGCAGCCGACGTGAAGGCCGATTACCAGGCCAACGTCCAAACGCTCACCGTCCGCGCCCGCCGCGAGCAACTCGCCCGCTACGGTTTAGACGCTCAACACCTGCTCGACACCGTTTCCACCGCCGGCGGCTACGAGGTCGGCAAGATCTACGAAGGTCGCGCGCGCTTCCCCATCATCGTCCGCTTTCCCAAAGACTGGCGCGAAGATCGCAAACGTCTAGAGCAGCTCCCCGTGCATGTCCACGACGAGCAGATTGTCCCGCTGGGTGAACTCGCCGACGTAATTCTCGAAGAAACACCACCTAGCATCGAGCACGAAGCCAGCCAGCGCCGCACCTTCGTCCAATGCAATGTCCGCGGCCGCGACGTAGCCAGTTTTGTTCACGAAGCCCAGGCGGCGATCCAAGAACGCGTTCACTTGCCGCGCAACTACCACATCCGCTGGGGTGGCGATTTCGAGAATCTGCAGTCAGCGAGTCAACGCCTCGCCATCATCACACCGATCGTCCTGCTCATCATCTTTCTGCTGCTTCACACCAGTTTGAAATCCGTCAGCCTGGCGCTGCTTATCTTTCTGGCTGTGCCGATGGCCGCTTCCGGCGGCGTTTTTGCCCTCTGGTTCCGCCAGATGCCATTTAGCATCTCCGCCGGCGTCGGTTTCATCGCTCTCTTCGGTGTCGCCGTGCTCAACGGCCTCGTTTGGGTAAGCGGCGCGGAACATCTTCGCGAAGCCGGCATGTCCCCGCACGATGCCTCCCGCGAAACGGCCGAGCACCGCCTACGCCCCGTGCTCATGACCGCTCTCGTTGCCGGCTTTGGCTTTCTGCCGATGGCTCTCAGCACGACCGCCGGCGCAGAGATTCAGCGCCCGCTAGCAACCGTGGTCATCGGCGGCCTCGTCACATCAACGTTGCTAACTGCTCTCGTAATCCCCGCCATCTACTCCTGGTTTGCGCCAAATACCGTACCAACGACTAAGAACGGAACACGCGCTTAACCACCACTTCTTCCCGGCGCTCTTTTTGCTTGCGCGGTCCCGGCTCGCACCCGCGACTAACAACTTTTTAATGGCCAGCGACTTGTTCCTTGCTTTTTGCTATTCGCGGGCGGAAAATGAACGTCTCTAATCAATTCGCCTGCTCGGGCTAACAAACAAGACGATCGAAATCACGCGGGGAAACAGACGTGAGCGAACGTATTCTCGTCGTCGATGATGACCATGCCACTGCCGATATGCAGGCCCTGCTCATCAGCACGCTCGGCTACGAAGCCAAGGCCGTCTACAGCGGTCAGGAAGCGGTCGAACAAATCGCGACCTACGAGCCAGACATGGCTCTCATCGACATCGGCATGCCCGAACGCGACGGCTACGACACCGTCGCTAGCATTCGTCAGCAGCCCGGCGGCACGCACGTAATCCTCGTTGCCGTTACCGGCTGGTCGCGCGATGAAGATAAACGCCGTGCTTACGAATCCGGGTTCGACCTCCACGTCGCCAAGCCAATGCGTGTCGAAACGCTCCGCGAACTGATCGCCCTGCTCGATCCCTCAGGCAACGAAGCGGCCGGCAATCAAGATTGACCGCTGCGTGCTCAGCGCGTAGCCTCCGTCCCTTCAAAACGGACGGTGCCCATGTCTCGCCCCCTGCTAGCAGCGCTCCTTCTGTTCTTAGCACTCGCCGCCGGCTGCTGCACCGCAGATCCGCTGGGCCCACGAACGCTGCCCAGCGGTGAAGACAAGTACTCGGCCCAGTACGATTAAAAAAATAGGTCCTGCCAAATCTAGCAGGACCTATTGAGCGTTTCCAAATTCGGCCAGCTTACCTAAACGGCCGCGCCAATTTCATCATCCAGCAGCGCGTGGGCCGCCAAAATTTCTTCCTCCAGCGACACTTCCGTCTCCCGGCTGGCCAAGTAGGCATCGGCCAACAGGCGGCGACCGGTTGCGGTGTGTACCGGCAAGCTGCGAAGTGGCTTTTTCGAGACGTTGTCGTATAGCGTGACGGTCGTCGGGCAGACCTCTTGCACCGTTACCGCGCCCGCTTCCAGGCCATAACGCACAATCAGCTCGATTTCACGGGCTTTGGCCTCGTCCTCCCAAACAATGCGGTAGGTATGCATCTCTTCTCTCCGAGTATTCAGTGGCGGTTATTTTGCCAAAAGTGGAAGCTAGTCATTGTACCGTAAGTCTCGGCACGGACGTAGTCCAACTCAACCAATTCTCGGCAAATATGCCGAAAATTCACAGCATTTTGTCGCTGCGATGTCTTTCTTTCGAGTAACCAGACCCCGATTTAGTTCCCTAAAACCCTACGGCGCTGTTGCTGCCACTAGTTTTTTCGAATTGGATTAAGAATCGTTCCTACCAAAAATCGAACCGTTTTTGCTTGATTTACAGCCTGAACAGCCTTACGGTAGATGGGTTCTGCTGCGGTTCCCACCCATCGCCGCTCTCCCTGCGAGAATTACCTCGGACGCATAAGTCCCGCCGGATATGTCTGCGCCGTTCGACCCGTACTACAAATGGCTTGGCATTGGGCCTGATGAGCAGCCGGCGTCGCTCTATCGCCTGCTTGGGTTGCGGCCGTTCGAATCCGATCCCGACGTCATCGATACCGCCGCCCATCAGCGGATGGCACTGCTCAAAACGTTTCAAGGCGGCAAGCACGGCGCGCTTTCACAAAAACTGCTCAACGAAATTAGCCGCGCACGCCAGCGTCTGCTAAATCACAATGAGCGTGCCGCCTACGACGCGCTGCTCCGCGAACAACTGCGACGTCAAGGCATCACCGGCAGCGGCACGGCCAGCGGCTGGGTTGCGCAGGCTACCGCTCGCTGGCCGGAAGGCAAGCAGCCCACCACGATCGACGAATACTACGAGTGCACGATCGCCAGCGGCATCTTGTCGATGGCCGACCTCAAACAGGCTCACGACCGTGTCCCGGCTGAGAAGAAACCAAAAGACGCCAAGGGTTTGGCCACCGAACTCGTTCGTGCCGGCAAGCTGACGAAGTATCAAGCAATTCAGCTGCTCAAAGGCAAACCCAAAACTCTAATCTTTGGCGAGTACTCGATTCTCGACAAGCTCGGTCAGGGCGGCATGGGCCAAGTGATGAAGGCCGAGCACCGGCGCATGAAGCGCCTCGTAGCGCTGAAGCTCATCTCCCCCGAAATGCTCGAAGATGACGATTCCGTCCGTCGCTTTCAGCAAGAGGTGCAAGCTGCCGCTCGCCTGATCCATACCAATATCGTGACTGCCTTCGACTCCAATGAGCACGAAGGCACGCACTACTACGTCATGGAGTACGTCGAGGGCATCGACCTCGGCGCCCTTGCCAAGACACACGGGCCGCTGCCTGTCGCGATGGCGCTTGACTACATGCTCCAAGCCGCTCGCGGTCTAGCCTACGCCCACGGCAAAGGCATCGTCCATCGCGACATTAAGCCTTCCAATCTGCTCGTCGATCGCGAGGGTAGTCTAAAAATTCTCGATATGGGCCTGGCCCGTATCGAAAAGCACGACGATTCGCCGCACCTGACTACCGAAGGTACGGTCCTCGGCACGGTCGATTTCATGGCCCCCGAGCAAGCCGTCGATACCCACGCCGTCGATCCCCGGGCCGATATCTACAGCCTCGGCTGCACGCTCTATCGCTTACTCACCGGCGAGGTTGTCTATCACGGCGAAACGGTGATGCGCAAGCTCGTGGCCCACCGCGAAGCCCCGATTCCATCACTCCGCGAAAAGCGATCCGATATTCCGGCTGCCGTCGAACACATCTGGCGCAAGATGGTTGCCAAATCGCCCGACGAGCGCCAGCAAACGATGGGGGAATTGATCGCGCAACTAGAAAGTTGCCTCCACGGTGGCCCTCAATCGGCTTCAGTCCTCGCCGAATCAAGCGATTCCGTCGCCCTCCGACTCGATGAGCTGGTCTCAACCATGTCTCGTGACGTCGGCCAAAGCTCGCTGGGCAAATTCCCGAGCGTCATCGCCTCGACCTTTGGTTCCGTCGTCGTCGAAGCTGCCCCCAAAATCGCTCCGGCCAACTCCACGGAAGCCACCCAGAACATCAAAAGCACCGACACCGATCCCGACACCTTTGTTACCGTGCGCGCCCAGAGCGAAGGGCTTCCCGTCGTTTCAGTTGCGCCGCCGGCCTTATCTACCGCGCCCAATATCGAAAAATCGACCAAATCCGTCGCTGCCTGGGCCAATCGCCGACCGCGCCAAACTCTCGATAACCTGACCAAGATCTCGCTAGCAGTCGGTGCGCTCGCTGCGATCGCCATCCTCGGTCTCGCCGTCGCCTTGGTTACTCAGCGGGGCGGCAAAAAAAACGCTTCACCCACCGATCAAGCAACCGGAAGCCGTGAGCCGCCCGGAACATCGCAATTTCCGTCAGTCGAGACCAATACGAATGGCAAAAAGCCTTCACCCGCCGAATCCTCCTCCGCACCGCCCTCCGATAAACCGAGTGTCTCCGAGCTTCCTTTCGATGCCGCTCATGCCAAGCAACAACAGACCGCTTGGGCCAAGCAATTGAACCAGCCCGTCGAAATCAGCAGCTCGACCGGAATGAAGCTCGTCCTCATCCCGCCGGGCAAGTTTCAAATGGGTTCCACGACGCGTCAAATGGATGACGCAGTGGTCCAAATTCCCAATTCCTCACGCTGGCTCCTCCGCACAGAAACGCAAAAAGAGGCGACGGTTGCCGAGCCTTTCTGGCTCGGCGCGACGGAAGTCACCGTTGCCGACTTTCGCGCCTTCGTCGATGCTACCAGCTACAAAACGACCGCAGAGCGCGACGGCAAAGGCGGCGAGCGCCCTGCAAGCGAAGGCAAGCTGCCTGAACCAAAACCCGACGCGATTTGGAAACACGCCGACTTCACTTCTAATCCACAGTTTCCCGTCGTCTGCGTCACGCTGAATGACGCCAAAGCGTTTTGCGAGTGGCTCAGCGAAAAAGACAACCGCGCCTATTTCATTCCCACCGAAGCCCAATGGGAATATGCCTGCCGCGCCGGCGCTACTACGCACTGGCACTGGGGAGATGATCCCGTCGCCGCAGAGAACTTCGTCTCACTCTCCGGCCGCAATCCCGTGGAAAAGAAACGCCCCAACGCTTTCGGTCTCTACGACATGCTTGGCAACGCCGCTGAAATTACCGTTGCCGGGGATGGCGCTCCCATTTGGCGTGGCGGCTCCGCTAACGGCGCCGGCATCTGGTTCAACCGCTCCGCTGCCCGCGAACCCCGCGCGGCAGCCAGCTATCTCACAGGTTTCCGAGTCGCTACGAAGTGAAGAATCAAACCTCAAGAATTAAGAACCAAAAATGAAAGTCGTTTAGCCTTCCTTTGGTTCTTCGGTTCTTCGGTTCTTGGAATTTAGCCTAGCAGCGGCTACTCCTCATCCACCAAATCCCGCTCCGAGATCATCGTAAAGCCCTTATCCTTCAGTGTGTCTTGGGCCATTTCGAGATTATCAACCATCAACGCGACCGCCGGCCGGCCGTGCGGCCGAATCATCAGCGGATACGCTTGAACGATGTTGACTTCGGCCTGCAAAAGTGCTGTACACACTTCGAGCAATGGGTTGTTGCCCTCTGGCAACTCCAAACCGATCAAGTCGCTTTCCACGATCGCTAAACCGGCCCGCTCCAGCACCTCGCGGCCCTGCTCCGGATGGCTTAGCAAGAAACGCACGAACGCGCACTCTGTCGCGTCGCTGATCGACAGGGCTACGATCCGGACCTTCGACCCTTCAAACCGCCGGATTACTTCGAGCAACTGCCCGACGCGATTCTCTAGGAACACCGTGAACTGCCGGATTGCCGGATAATCCCGGCCCCGCATTGTGGCAAAACCAGTTCCCGCACCCTCGCCGACGCTCATACTGGCTACTGACCTGCTGCGTGTAAGAAAACGCGTGGCTCGCACCCGAACCACGGGACTCGTTGGTTATAGGTCACACGCGGCGCAGCGGTCAACTCAAAGCCCTTCTTCGAGGTCGCTATTTGCGACCCTTTTTCGCCTTCTTCGGTGCGGCTTTTTTGGATGGCGTCGGCTTCTTCGCCGCCGACTTCGCCCCGCCCCGCTTGCCGCCAAACGCCTTTTCCCAACCGTCGGAATACTTTTGGTTCGGTCCCACACGCAAGATTGTCACTGTAAATGTCCCCGCAAATCAACGAGTATCATCATGCCAACAGCCGGGAGTAAGCCAGCATCCGGTCTGCGCACAAATCACAATTGAAACTTCCCTGTTAGGTTACGGAAACCGCTCCCCTGGTCAAGCGGGAGACAACTCAAGCGGGAGACAACATCTGCGTCTATTCCCGCACGCGGGTCGGCAGAATCACCATCGGCACGCCATCCCACTGCAATCGTCGCTGCAACGAATACGCCGTCTGGTTATGTAAGAGCGCCCCGTACCAAGTTTCACGCTGAAACACGAGCTGCCCTGCAAAGACCACCGATTTTGGAAAATCGCGATGCACGACGCGGCACAGCCGTTCCAGCTCATCGACCACATCCGTGCCGATCGACATGTAGCTCGTCGCAGGAAAATTAAGCCGTCGCGCCAAATCGACATATTTTCCGAGCGCTGTCTCCACGTACATCTTTAGACCGTCCAATTCTTCAGCGCCCTTGAAATTGCCCGAATCGACCACGCCCACCGAAATAAAAACCATGTTCTTGAAATAATTCGGCATGAAGCGGACCGTGTTCAGCAGCGTGTGTACGCCCAAGCCGCTGTAACCGCCAACCAAAATCACCGCCGTATGCTGCTCCAGATCGGGCGGCGACAAATTCGGCTCGCCGTGGACTTCAATCGTCCCCAGCGATTCATCCAGGCTCTTCAGCCGCTGCCGCACGTAGTCATAGTACCTGCGAATCAGAAAGCACAGCCCGACCAGGCCGCCCGTCACCGCGATCGTCATCCAGCCGTGCCCCGCCGCCTCCGCTGGCTGACCCGCCTCATGTCTCGTCGTCAGCAAATGGTAGAGGTCATAGATCACTTTGTAATAGAGGTTCACACCCAAAATGCACAAACACAGCGTGGCTCCAAAGACAAACAATAGCCATCGTCGCCTCCACAACGGATTCTTGCCCCGCTGCTCGTACCAATGCCGAGCCATGCCGATCATCGACAGCGAAAAAGTCAGAAACACGTTGATCGAATACATAACGACGAGCGCCGACACATTCCCGCCCGTCGCCCACAGCGCCGCGAGCGCCGCGCTTCCGATCAGCAAAATGCCGTTGTGCGTTGCCAATCGTTCCGACAAGCTGCCGAACCAGTGCGGAACGTACGAATCGTGAGCCATGTTGGCCAACACGCGCGGCCCGTCGATAAATCCCGCTTGCGCCGCGACTACCAGCAGCGCTCCCTCCGACAAAATCGTCACGAGCAGAAACGCTACGCCCAGCCAATTCGGCAAGCCGATATCCGCGACGAATTTTTCCGTCAGCAGCAGATTCATCATGCTCGGCGTGCCGTTCTCGGGCAGCGTCAGCTTGAGCAAGAGATACGCCAGCATTAAACCGCCGGCCGTCAGCGCCAGCGATGTCGCCATATACATCATCGTGCGCTGCGCCGTTGCCACCTTCGGCTCGCGCATCACCGGCATGCTGTTGCTGACAGCCTCGATTCCCGTATACGTGCCCGCGCCCAGTGAATAGGCGTACAACAAGAGACCCATCATTCCAAAGAAGCCTAACTGCGGATTGGCGATATTCGCCTGCACCTCTCGCGACACCTCGGTGGCAACCCCGCCGATGTTCCCGATATGCAGAGCAATTGCGCCGACGATGAGAATGGCGTGCGTAAAGACGAACGTCAAAAAAATCGGCATCAAAATAGTGACCGACTCTTTCACGCCGCGCAAATTCAGCACGACCAGGAAAACAATCGCGCCCGTCTCCAGCGGCAGCTTCAGCCACTGCGCCTCCGGTCCTAGCAATCCCAACAGCGCATCACCCGCTGCAGCGATCGACACCGTCACCGTCAGGATGTAATCGACCACCAGCGCCGAGCCCGAAACAACGCCAAATCGGCTGCCCAGCATCTTGCTGGCCACGAGATAACCGCCGCCGCCGCTCGGAAAGACCTCGATGATGTGGCTATAGCAGGCCGATATCACCCACACCGTGAACATCGTCGCCAAGGCGAGAAAGATCGCCAGGTGATAATGTTCTTTCAAATGTCCGAACGCTTCCGACGGACCATAGCACGAGCTCGACAGTCCATCGGCCCCGAGCCCCACCCACGCCAAAAATGCCACCAGCGAAATGTGGTGATAGATCCGCTGGTCCTTCAAATCCAGCGGCTTCCCAACGAGCAGAGTCTTGACTTTGTCTGTCACCCGCGGCTGATCGGGCGGCGCTTCGTGTTCACCGAGGATTCCGCGAATCGGCACGGGCGGCAACGGAACGCCGCTCGGGTCATTCGCCTCGTTTGCCATGACCACGTTTCATTCCCTGGGCAATGCCATCGCGGTCAAGAAGAGGCAAAGGCCATGCCGCCCTCCGCCTGCCCGGTTTATGAGTTAGCCGAAACAACAGCAAAATGCTACAGCGGGCGACATCAAGATGTTGTCAAAAGCCGACATCGCCGCATCAAGAAAGTGTCAAGACAGCGGGGCTCACGTCTCCCGCACGCGCGTCGGCAAAATCACCATCGGCACACCATCCCACTGCAACCGCCGCTGCAATGAATATGCCGTCTGGTTATGCAGGAGCGCCCCGTACCACGTCTCGCGCTGAAACACCAATTGGCCCGCGAACACAACCGATTTCGGAAAATCGCGGTGCACCACGCGGCACAGATGTTCGAGCTCATCAACGACGTCCGTTCCGATCGCCATATAACTCGTCGAAGGAAAATTCAGCCGCCGCGCCAGATCCACATACTTGCCCAGCGCCCCTTCAAGATACGCCTTCAGCGCGTCGAGCTCCTCGATCCCTTTAAAATTTCCCGAATCGACGACGCCCACCGAAATGAAAATCATGTTCTTGAAGTGATTGGGTACAAATCGCACCGCGTTGAGCAGGGTGTGTACACCGAGGCCGCTGTAGCCGCCGACCAAGATCACCGCCGTGTGTTGGTTCGGATCAGGCGGCGATGAGTTCGGGTCGCCATGCACTTCGATCGTGCCCAGCGACTCATCGAGGCTTTTCAGCCGCGAGCGAACGTAGTCGTAATAACGGTGAATCGCCAGCGCCAGGCCCGTGATAATGCCGGTAACCACCACCGTCTTCCATGCACCTTCCGCAAATTTAAAGCTCACCGTCACCACGAGAATCGACAGGCACAGCACGGTCCCAAACACGAACAGCGCCACGCGCTTTTTCCAAACCGGATTCTCCTTGTGCTGCCGCCAATGCAGCGTCATGCCGATCATCGACAGCGAAAACGTCACGAACACGTTGATCGAGTACATCACGATCAACGCCGAGACCGCGCCGGAATTGGCCCACAGCGCCACCAAGCTGCTCAGCCCGATCAGCAAAATGCCGTTGTGCGACGCCAGCCGTTCCGACAAGCTGCCGAACCAATGCGGCACCCAGGAGTCGTGCGCCATATTTGCCAAGCATTTTGGCCCGCCGATAAAGCCCGCCTGCGCCGCGACTACGAGCAGCGTCGCCTCAGAAAGCACCGTGACCCAGCGGAAAATCTGCACCAAGGGTCCCGGCAGCGCACCCTGGGCAAACCATTCCGTCAACAAATCGTTCATCGTCCGACCGGTGTGCTCTTTTTGAGCCAGTAGCGTCGTGCCCGCCGCCTTCAAATCCAGCTCGAACAACAAATACGCGACCATCAGGCCACCGGCCGTAATTGCCAGTGAAACTGCCATGTAAAGCATCGTTCGCTGCGCCGTCGCCACCCGCGGCTCGCGCATGACTGCCATGCTGTTCGACACCGCTTCGATGCCCGTGTATGTGCCTGCGCCGAGCGAATAGGCCTTCAAAAACAGCATGACCACGAACAGCCAACCGATGTTTGGATCGCGCACATCCGCCGCCATGTGCGTGCCAATATCCGTCGCGAGCTGCCCGAATTCGCCGACATGCATGCCCAGCGAGCCCAAAATCAAAACCGCGTGTGTCACCAGGAAGATCATGAAAATCGGCATCAGCACGTTGATCGATTCCTTGACGCCGCGCAAATTCAGCACGATCAACCCGCCGATCACTCCTGTCTCTGTCCACAGCTTCACGGGCTCCCACAACGCTCCGGTTAGGCCCAGTAAACCAAACAGCGCATCCCCCGCCGCAGCAATCGACACCGTCACGGTTAACACGTAGTCGACGATCAACGCGCAGCCGGCCAACGCCCCCACCTTTGATCCCAGCATCTTGCTCGCGACCAGATAGCCGCCGCCACCGCTGGGAAACGCTTCAATGATGTGGCTATAGCAGGCCGAAATGACGACGACGGTGAACATCGTCGCCAGCGCCAGAAAGAGCGCCAGATACGAATGTGACTTGAGATGCTCAAACGCTTCCGACGGGCCATAACATGAGCTCGACAGTCCGTCCGCCCCCAGCCCCACCCACGCCAACAGCGCCACCAACGAAATGTGGTGGTAGACCTGTTTGTCCGCCAAATCGAAGGGCCGCCCGACCAGCAGTGTCTTCACCTTCTCCGTGACCGTCGGCTGATCGGGGGGAACCTCGTTGTCGCCAAAAACAGCGTGAACAACTGGTTGTTTTTCAGAAGCGTCGCCGGACAGTTCAATCTTGGTCATCGTGGGCGAACGAGGAGCACCTAGCCGAAAGCAAAGTTGAAATCACTCGCGAATAAGGCAAACAGTTCGGTCAAAAAGGCCAGATCGTGGGATCATTCGCCGGCTTCATAGATAACGGGAACGGCCCAACTTTAGAATAGCCCAATCCCCCGCCACGGCTTCGGATTTTCAGCCGCCGCGATTGAACTCGCTGTCGCAATTGGATTTACGACGATCCGCCTATTGCAGCCGTTCGACCTTCGCGATCGTCACCGGCGGCGACGGAACCTTGGCAAAGTCCCCTAAGCTCGCCGTCGGCAGCGCGGCGATCCGGTCGATCACGTCCATGCCCTTCACGACTTCGCCGAACACACAATAGCCCGGCACATCACTTTCCTCAGTCGCCTTGAAGTCGAAATCCGGATTATCGCTGAGGTTGATAAAGAACTCGGAGGTCGCAGTGTGCGGTGAATCCGCGTCGCGAATCATTGCGATGGTGCCGCGGCGATTCGAAAGTTCGTTTTTCGATTCGTTATAGATCGGCGCCCGTGCCGGCTTCCGTTGCAAATCGGCCGTGTAGCCACCGGCGATGATCATTTGCCCGGGCTCGACGTGGTGAAAAATCGTCTCCTCATAAAAGCCGCGCTCGGCGTAACCGCGGAGAAAATTTTCGACCGTTCGCGGTGCCTTTTCAGGGAACAACTTGATCGTCACGTCCCCCTGGCTGGTGTGCAAAACGATCAGCGGGTCAACGGGCTTGGGTTGTGACGCGGCCGCTTTCGCAACGCCGGTGGTGGATGACGCAGCAGTGTCCGCCGCCTGTCCTTTCGCTGCCGGCTGGCCTGGATCCGCCGCTGTCGTATTAGCGCCCGACTTGCCGCAGCCATTGGCGGCGATCATCGCGCTTACTGTGACAAGAACAATCTCGAATCGAAACCAACAAGCCGGTCGCATTGCCCTTGCCCTCCCATGGCAACATGGTGCTATCAGCCCGGTATCATCGGCGGCCGTCAAAAATCGTGCAACATCACTTTGTGAGTGATATTCGCAGGTGATAGCGACGCTGACGGACTCCCGCCGAGGCGTTAAAATCACGCCATGCCAATTCCCGCCGGTTTCGAACATATCGTCCGCGAAAACGAACCGCTCGCGCCGCACACCTGGTTTCGCCTCGGCGGCCCGGCTCAGTATTTCGCCGAACCGACTACCTTCGAAGAGCTCGCCACCCTCGTCCGCCGCTGCCGCGAGTCCAATTTGCCTGTGCGCATCCTCGGTGGCGGCTCCAATGTTCTTGTCCGTGATGAAGGCGTTACCGGAATGGTTGTAAATCTCGGCGCGGCGGCATTTGGAAAAATTCAGGTCACTGGGCGGAAGGTCGTGGCCGGCGGTGGCGCGAAGCTTGGGCACGTAATCTCCACGGCTGTTGGTGCGGGTCTGGCTGGTCTCGAAACACTTGTCGGGATCCCCGGCAGCGTTGGCGGCGCCCTCCACACGAACGCTGGCACCCTCAGCGGCGACATCGGCCAAGCGACGATCGGCGCCACGGTCATGTCGAGTCAGGGTGAGATTGTCACACGACAAAAAAGTGAGCTGCGTTTCGGCTATCGCAATAGCAGCCTCGACGAGCTCGTGATCCTCGAAGCCACGCTCGAGCTTGAGCCCGGCGATCCACGCTACCTCACCAAACAAATGCAGCAAGCTTGGATTCTGAAGCGTGCCGAGCAGCCGTTGTCTGACCAACGCATGGGCCAAATTTTCAAAAGCCCGGGTGGCATCAGTGCGGCGGATCTGATCAAAGACGCCCGGCTGACCGATGCCAAAGTCGGCGAGGTCAAAATCAGCGAGCGCAACGCCAATTTCATTGTTGCGGGTCCTAACGCGACCAGTCGCGATGTGCTGACCCTCATCGAAAACGTTCGCGCCGGCGTCGCCGAGCGCACGGGAACGGATTTGGAGTTAGCGGTCGAAGTTTGGTGATCACTGACTACTTCCATCCGAAATGGAGTTCGGAACATGGGAAAACCACAACCCAAATCTGCCGGCCTCGACAGAGGGTTGAACTTCATCGAGATTCTGCTGCGGCCGCAGAATCGCGGCTGGGTCACCACAACGGCCGTCGCAATCGTCTGCATCGTTGGCCTTGTCATCGCCTGGCAGTATTGGGGATCCCACGTGCTAACAGGCGACGATTATCTCGTCACCGCCGACAAGATCGTCGTGACGCCGCAGCCGGCGTGGATTCATGCCAACGTGAAAGCCGATTGCGCTCGGTCGCTGGATGGGATGCGGCTCGGACTTCTCGATCGCGACCTGGTCGAAAAGGTCGGGAGTGCGTTTAGTTTGCATCCGTGGGTCGCGCATGTCGTTCGCGTTGAAAAAAGGCACCCGGCGAAGGTCATTGTGGATCTCGAATACCGCCGGCCGGTGCTCGTCGTCAAACTCGATGCGCCTGGTGACGAAGGCTTGTTGTTTCTCGATGAGGAGGCGGTTTTGCTCCCTTCTGCCGACTTCGCTCCGACACAAGCGCGTGACTATCTGCGGATCGCGGCAAGTGGCGAAGCACCGAGCGGCGTGTATGGCGCTCCGTGGAGTAGCGATCGGATCGCGGGGGCTGCAGCGATTGCTAGTGTGCTGGACGATCAGTGGAAATCGCTGGGCCTGTACTGGATCGCTACGACTCGGATCGTCGGCGGCGAGCTCGTGTATGAGCTGCGCAGCCAGGACGACAAGTTTCGTGTGATCTGGGGCCACTCGCCGGGCCACGAAGTTTCGGCGGAGCCTGTGGCCCAACAGAAACTTGCAGCGCTGAAAAAAATCTCCCGTGATAGTGGTTCAAGCGATGCGAAAACGATCGATCTTCGGACGCCGTAGGGTGGTGCTCCTTCAAACGGAAAAACGCCCCGACGTCCGATGTCGAGGCGCGAGGAGTTGATTCGACGTTGCCCCGCGCGGGGCGTGAGGCTTGGGATAGGTTAGGCCGACTTGATCTGAACCTTCTTGGGTTGAAGCTCGGGCCGCTTCTTCAAGTAGAGGCGGAGGACGCCGTCCTTGAGCTCGGCTTCGATGTTGTCGGGATCGACGGTTTCGGGCAGCCGGATCAGACGTTGAACCTTGCCGTAGCCGCGTTCTTGATGGATGTACTTGCGGTCGCCCTCGGGGACTCGCCGCTCAGCGGTGACGCGGAGAGCGTCTTTCTCGAGGGTGATGTCGATGTCATCGAGTTGAATTCCGGGCAGGTCGACTTCGACGCCCCAGCGGCCTTCCTCTTCCCAGAGGCTGCTCGGCGCGAACACGGGTGAAGATTTCTCGCCACTATTGGGACCGAAGAAGTGATCAAAAATCTGATCCATCTCGCGTCCGACCGAATCTCCGAACGCGACCGACCAACGAGGCTTGCATGCGTGTGCCATATCTGAGTTCTCCCTTTGCCCAGTAAATGATTACTGACTAAAGAAACGTTGATTGATATGCTTCGAACCGTTGCTGAAAATTCTTCGCCGCGGCTGCCGAAAGCTTGGCAGCAACTGCGGACGTTTCGCCTAAAAAGCAACAGCCGTGCCAGACCGTTTTGGCAACCCTGCGATTCGTGATTCTTGTGATCGCAACCTTCGCAATCCTCGATATTTACGCCGTTTCAATACCGCCAATCGCCGCGATTTGCTACTACCGGTCGTAACGAACTTACGCTGGGCCGCTATCAGCGATTGGCCTGCCAAAATGACAAGCGACGTCCCGGCAGCGCTCCACAACATCTATATCCCCGTGCCGTTAGCGAGAATCACACCAGTACAGCATTGCGCGCGGAAGCTTGCTCTCGAGCCGAACCCATCACTTTTTATTTTGATTGCTTGCTTCTGTACTGACCCCCCCGATATGATTGGTCAAAAGATATGGGGATCCCAAAAATGAACTTGCAGAGACTCGTCATGATCGGCTTTTCAGAATCGGATTTTTCTTCCGAGCAGTGGAAGCGAATTCGAGTGGCGGCTGGCCAGGAAGTGCGAGTGCCGAAGGACAGCTCAGAGCTTCCAAAACTACTGAGCGACGCCGACGCCGTAACAGTCCGACTGGGTGCTGCCTTTGATGCGGCCATGATTGATGCGGCTCCAAAGCTAACTTACATCGGAATGTACGGCACAGGATATGGTCGAATTGATATTGGCCATGCAGCGGCCAAGCGAATAGTGGTTACGAATGTTCCCAACTATAGTACGCAAGGAGTTGCCGAACTCGTTTTTGGGCTACTGATCGCGCGCTTTCGTGACCTTCAGCGAGCTGCGTTTCAAGCCAGTCATGGCGATTATTCGGAGGCCACATTTACGGGAACCGAGCTCGGTGGGAAGGTGTTTGGGATTCTGGGACTTGGAAACATCGGTCGCCGCGTGGCTGAAATTGCCACGGCTGGCTTCGGTTGCAAAGTCGTTTACTGGTCGCGCACGCGGAAGCCCGAGGTAGAGACATCGCAGATTGTGTATGCATCGCCGGAAGACACCATTCGGCAATCTAATATTCTCTCACTTCACATGGCTTACGTCCCAGAAACTAAAGAGTTTCTCAATGCCACGCGTGTCGCGCTGCTGCAGCGCGGCGCTACGTTGATCAATGTCTCTCCGATGGAACTTCTTGATCTAAACGCTCTGTGCAGTCGACTTGCCACGAAAGATCTGGCCCTCATGCTCGACCATTCCGACGAGATGTTGCCTGCAGATTTAAAGCGTCTTTCGGCATATGAGAGCTGCCACATTTACCCACCTATTGGCTATACAACAATTGAATCCACAGCCCGCAAACAGGATATCTTTGTTAGGAATATTGAGAGTTTTGTAGTGGGCAAGCCACAGAATAAGGTCAACTGAACTTACGTGTCATGTCGACTTCTACTCAATTTGACACGATTGTCATTGGCGGCGGAGCGGCTGGTTGCAGCGTCCTGTACCACCTTACCAAGCTGGGTCAGACTCGTGTCGCTCTATTGGAGAAGAGTCGATTAGGTGGTGGAGCTACGGGGAGATCCGCAGCAATGGTGATGCTGCAAACCACGGACAGAGTGCTGACGCAACTCGCAATCATTTCGCAAAAAGATTATCGTGATTTTGAGAAGTTCACCAACAAAGATTTCGTTGTGAACCGTTGCGGCAGTGTTTTGTTTGCGACTTCCGAGGAGAGAGCACGTAGTCTTAGCCAAACGCTAGCGCTTCAAAAGGAACTCGGCGTTCAAAGCCGTGAACTCGATAATGGGGAGCTAACGAAGGCCGTGCCGGTGATAAAACCTGATGGCATTCAGCGCGCCATCTATTGCAAGGAGGACGGATGGGTTGATCAGTGGGCGTTGCTCGATTTCTACCGCTCAACTGCGCGTGATCTTGGTGCGACGATTCATCAGGATGTTGAAGTCGCACGCATTTCTACGATGCAATCAGGGCGATTTCTTGTCGAGGTAAGCGACGAAGAATTCGAGTCAACGAATCTCGTACTTGCGGCCGGAGAGTTCACGCAGTTCCTCGCCAATCAGCTCAGCGTGGGCGTTCCGTTTACGTGCAATCGTCGAAACATCGCGATCCTCCGTCCTCACAAGAAGCCGCCAGACATTCCAATCGCCGAGTGCGTCGACGATGAATGGTACATTCGGCCGGAACGAGAGCGTCTCGTGCTCGTAGGCGTTGGTGAGACCGACCAAGTCGAAGTTCCAACCGCACCTGGAGTGATCGAGGAAAAGGCAGATCCACGCACTCATCCAAGGATAATGGAATATATGAAGGATCGTTATCCATCACTTCAGGATAGCCTAGTTATGAGAATCTCGCCGGGCATCCGTGCTATGACCGCAGATCAACGCCCCATTATCGCACAAGCGAATAAACCCAAGGGGCTGTTCCTGTGCTGTGGTATGTCGGCGTTCGGAATTACTCACAGTGCCGCGAGCGGCCGTCTCATGGCAAGTCTTGTTGACGGACGTTCATTGGAGCGTGAGTTTGAAGAAATAGTCCACGAAGTTGCGTTGGATAGGTCTTCGTTGCTGCCCCATAAGTCTGGATAAACTAGAAAAATGACTCCAGCAGTCTTACGCTCGGCAGCGAAAACGTTTGGAACCCCATTGTACGTTTACGACGGTGACGCACTCGCCAATCACGCGAGGAAAGTGGCTAGGCAGTTGAATGCGTTCGAATTGTTGTATGCCGTCAAAGCAAATCCAGCTTCGGCCGTTCTGCAATGTATCACGGGAAACGGATTCGGCGCCGATGTCGCGTCGCTGGCCGAATTTCGAACGGCGATATCGGCCGGTTGTGATCCTCGCAGAATCATATTTGGTGGTCCAGGCAAGACTGCCGACGAGTGTCGCGAGATCATCGCTAATCGCCTTCTCGTGTCGCTTGAATCTGCTCAGGAGATTTCTTTATTAGACGCGGAAGCCGCTCGGGCGGGTATGCGTGCACAGGTTCTGCTTCGCATCAATACTAGCCATCGCCCCAAAAATGCAGGCGAATACATGGCTGGTGGACAGTCGCAATTTGGCATTGATGAGGAAGCTGTGACGGATGTGTGGCAGTCGTGTACTACGAATACTCTCGATCTATTTGGAATTCACGCACATGTTGCCAGCCAGGTTTTAGATCCTACCGCAATGATTGGGCACTATGCGCGAACTGCCAGCATCGCTGTCCGAATTATGCAATCACTGAACCTTCCGTTGCGAGTAATCAATTTCGGCGGCGGGCTGGGAATTCCGTACGGTCCTGATGAAGGGTCAATTGATCTTGTGGAGTTCGGAATTGCAGCGCATGCGGCAATTCGTAGTGTGCATGGAATTCCTTCCGACCAACCACGATTCCAGTTGGAGTTGGGGCGATTACTTGTTGCGAACTTTGGCACGTACTTGTGTACCATTCGAGATGTCAAGCTATCGCGCGGCAGGCGATTCGTAATTGTTGATTCGGGATTTGGTGGCTTCTCTCGTCCCGTGATGCCCTGGGCGCAGCAGCATCAGTGCCGAGTCGTCGATTCACAACAATCGGCGAATATCGACGTGCCTACAACAATTGTGGGCCGCAGCTGTCTCCCGGGAGATGTCGTTTGCAAAGAAGTTACCCTTCCAGAAGTGAAGACTGGTGATCTGATTGCCGTCGAGAACGCAGGCGCTTACGGCATGACGATGAGTGCAGTCCTCTGGGGCAGTCATATATCCCCTAGAGAGGTGTTAATTGCGAACGGAGAAACTCTTTTGCTTTCCGATTTGCCGCAAGTACTGCAATCTTCTTTGAGGCCGGGCTAAGTGAGCAATTTCCTTGTCCACAACACCATCCCCACAACCCGACCCCGAAGGCTCTACGCCAGCTACGCCTAAACCCGGCAGCTCTAATTCAGTTGCGTCTAGGCCCGCCGGCCCTAATCCCGCCACGGCCGTGTCAAAGCCCGCCAGTCTTAATCGCACTCCCGCTGCGTCAAAACCCGCCAGTCCTGATCCTTCTCTCCCTGCGTTTAGGCTCGCCAGCCCTAATCCTGCTTCAGCTGCGACACCTAAGCCAACTAGCCCTGCTCCCGCTCCCGCTGCGCCTAGGCCCACCGGTCCGATTCCATTGGGTGCGAAGGTATGCCTTGTGTTGATTGGAAAGAGATCAACTGATCAACTTCCTCGTGCGTCAGTCCTTGCAAAAAAATTCAACCGTGCGCAAGGAAAAACACTTCTATTCGAATTTGTCGGGTTATCCGATGAGATCATTATCAGGGATCGCTTTCCTGCCACGTATCATTCCCATGAAAACGAAACTTACTTCGCCCATCTTAAAAAGGTGCGCGACATCGCAGGTAGTAATGTTGCTGGCGTGGTTGGCATAACGCTCGACATCCTTCGCGAAGATCGATTCAATGTTCATGATGCTCCGCAGCGAATTGGTATTGTGACGCTCAATGACATGGAGGAAGCTTGTCCGAAGAGAATGGCTACGGACCAGTACCTGCTCTATCTCACTCTGTGCGAAGCCTTTTGCGTGGTAGCCAAAACTCAATTTGAGACAAATGACGAGCTGGGGTGCTTATTTGACCGCTGCGATGACAAAGCGCAACTGAAGCAGTGTTTGAAGCAGCCAATAATCCATCCAAGCAATCAACCTCTTCTATTTGATGCTGGCTACGAACCATTCCATATAGCGATCGCTAACGCGTTATTGAAAGATTATGTCGGCAAAAGTCGCCTAATCTATTGGCTGTCTGAATCCACATGGAAATTTGTGATCGGTCTTGGTTTATCATCAGCGATTCATACAGTCTTTCACTTGATTGAGCATCCCGAGAAGAGGGTTTGGTGGGGGGTCTTCGCAATCTCTCTCTTTTTCTTTTTTCTCCCTATATTAATAATATTCCTCAGGCGGGGTCGCATCGAGCTACCGACCGGCCACTGAGTGGGACCCTCATGCGCAGCACTCCCAAACCTAATTCAATCATTCAGCTCTTAAAACAGGCAGCGACGGCAGCGCGCTCCAGGCTGCCGGAAGAGGCTTTTCGGCTAATCGGAATGTCTCGAACTAGCTACGTTCTCAAGCTAACAGAGATTGAGACTATCCTCCATTTGCATTACGTTACGGCACAAACCATTGGACATGGTTGTTGTTACTACGATGCATCAACTGATGAGCCCGGCATTGCTGAGACCATTGTTGGTTCAGATGCATTGAGTGTTAACGGCGATTCGCCGATAGCTATTGCGGCACTCGATGCCGTGTTCGCTTCTATCATTCGCGATCCCGATGATCAAAAAACAATCGATGGCCAGACATTTCAAAAGGCTTCGCTACGGGCGCGGATCGTCTGTGAGGAGGCGTATCGGCTCCTACGACAAATGAAGAAGCGACGTGATAAATGGACGATTGCCAATATCGGCGTAATTGGAACGATTCTTTCGATGCTTGGCGAAGACAGTACGATTCGCGTTACCGCAAGTGACTATTATCGTGGAGTTGCTGGCAAGACGGTTCATGGAGCAAAAGTCGAATATGGTGTCGTGTCACCAGAGTTGATTCGAGCGGCAGATGTTGCGATTGTCACGGGAATGACCCTGGCGAATAACACGTTGCCAGAGCTACTGGACGCCGCCCGAGAAAGCGGCACTCGGATGGTGGTTTTTGCTCAGACGGGAGCGAACTTTGCCGAGGAGTATACGCGACTTGGCGTCGATTCTATTGTAAGCGAGCCGTTTCCATTCTATCTCGTCGGTAGTGGACCAAATGTGGTCAGAATCTACAGAAGGCAAGAGAATTAATTAGTGCTATTGAGTTACTTCGTGCCAATTGGCCCGCCATTTGCATGTGTACAGGTGTTCCAAACGCGCCTGCCATTTTGGCTCACTTCCCAAACAGGCCTTCGCTCTTTCCCAACCTGGTTGACCCTCTCCAAGTAGCCAGGCCCTGCCAAGCCAACCGCTAGCCTGCGCCGAGGCACGAAACTATTAGACTTACGACGCGCGGCGGCGCGCTCAAGTAGCGCTCAACTTGAGCGCACTGGCAATTCAACCCGAAATCCGAAACTCACATGCACCAACAACTTACAACTTCCACTTGAGCCCGCCGTAATAAAAAAACTTCCAACTTGAGCGCTTTTTACACCGCTGGCCGCGTCTCCTGTTCCCCGTCGCCCCCCAGCCTCGCTTGACACCGAGGCGAATGGGGATTTTACTCAGTTTGTTTTGCCGCTTGCCGGTTCCCACCGTAATGCCGGCCGGGCCTGGTGGCCATTTAATAGCGGTCAAGAGCTGCTGCTAGTTGAGAGACCGAATTCTGATGAATTCGGCTAGAACGGTGACCGAATTCTTACGAATTCGGCTACAACTGCGTGGTTTTGAAGCAGGTGCTTAAAATTCGTTGTTTTTTGGCTTTGTGTTTTTGACACTCGGAGATTTTCGATGAAGAAGGTTTGTGTTTGCCTCGTGCTGTCGTTGATCGGCCTGGCCTGGAGCTTCCAAAGCGCCTCGGCTTTGCCGCCGTTCAATAAGGAGTGGGTTGGGAAATACAACACGCCCGAGAAGGCCGCCTACACCGAAGCCAAGTGCAACGTGTGCCATGCCGGTGAAAGCAAGAAGATGAAGAACGAGTACGGCAAGGTTGTCGGGAAGTTCCTGACCAAGGCCAAGTACAACGAGATCAAGGAAGACGAAGCCGCCGCCAAGAAGTACATCCTGGAAGGGCTGGCCAAGGCGGAAGCTGAGAAAGCCGCGTCGGGGAAGACGTATGGCGAATTGCTGAAGGCGGGCGAGCTGCCGGGGAAGTAGGCGATTGGCTCGCTGAATTGGCGGATCGGATCGGCACGGTCGAGCAGGAGACCTGCGGTCGAAGGGACGGCGGGGTCGGGAGACCCGCGCCGAACTCGGCGGGCAACCTCACGCGGAGCGAGGGCTACAAAGCGGGCTCCTCACGCGGACCGTGGGGGCTACTTAGCGGCGCGAACCTTTTGGGCGGCGCCGAGTGTCGCTGCTGGTTGTGGTCGGCCTTCCGCCGCGCGGATCGAGCCGATAGACTCAATCGCTGGACGTTGACGCCCAGGGGGTCAGGTGACGCTGTCCACTCGCGGAGCCGAAGTGCTACGCGGGTGCCCCGGACTACCTTGGCGGCAAAAAACATGGTGGCTGTAGCTCAGTTGGATAGAGCATCAGATTGTGGCTCTGAGGGTCGAGGGTTCGAGTCCCTTCAGCCACCCTGGGTCGTTGGTTTCAGTTTGGCACTTGAATCTCGCGGAGAGAAACCCAGCGGTAACGCGCGTCTTGTACGTTTGTGTTGCGAATGAGGACGGTGCCGCCGTTCAAGACGCGGAGATCGGAGCGGCCGTCGATGGGAGAGTGATCCGGGCAGTCGGTCCTCGTGAACCAGCCGCCGTCGTCGGTCGTCTCGTTGACCTTCTCCCAGCTGCCGCCGTCTCGCCCTTCGGAAAGGTCGCGATAGACTTCCAGCTTGACCGCTTTGCCGGCGTTGTAGCAGACGAATTTCCAGCCGATCCAACGGTTCAGAGGGAGCTTTCCGTCGGGCCAGGCCATCTCGGGCGGCAGCCGCTGCCTTGAAGCGGACGCGGGATGCTTTAGCTCTTTGGCGAAGTCAAAAGCGCCGTCGTGGCGCATGCGAGCGTAGTAAGTGTGGGCGTCGCAGGGGGTCGCCGTGGTGTGCCCTTCCGGCCCGCTGCGCACGCCGGCAACCATTCCCGCATGTCGTGAGGCGTTGTCGGCAACCCGCATGTAATAAACGGTCAACTCGGTGTCGCGCCAGGTGGAGCCCTCGAAAGGGCTGATGTAGAGACGCGGTTCCTCGCCGGCCATCGTTAGAACGCCGCTGGCCACGGTGAGAGTTCCGTTGCCTCGCTTGCCCGACAAACCCTGCGGGTCGTTGCGGTCGTGTCGAGCGTCCATGACATAGGTTTGGTTGTCCCAGTGCGAGGAAGTCCAAATGCGAGTGCCGTCGCGCGTGGGATATTTCATCTGGATGCCGAACGGATCTCGGTCGGAGTCGGCAGCGGCGGATTCTCGTCCGGTTATGCCCGCTTGAGCGGCGAAACACAGAGTCATCACGAGCCAGGCAAAGATGCGAGGCATTGGTGTTGCCTTTGGGCAGCTATGTCGATTCAAGGTAACAACACGTCTCGAAACCGCAAGAATGCGAATTAATCATAGCCAGATCTTTCGCGACGAACTTAACCGCCCGGGATATAAAGGCTTGATACGATTTGAGCCAAACTAGAATAACTCCATGATCCGCTTTACGACGCGAGACTTGCTGTGGCTGATGGTCGCGGTGGGGATGCTCATTAGCTGGCCGCTCGATCATTGGCGGTTGTCGAGAGCACAGCGCTTCGCCGCCAAAGAGAGGGACCTGTGGCGGACGCGGGCAACGTCTTTGAAGGCGATGTTGGAGACTACCGATGACAGCCGGCCGGCATATGACGTGGAATGGATCAACCATGGCAAGACCGGATTAAGGATGCGCCAAAAAGAACAACCGGTTTTGTCCGACAAGGAACGAGCGGAAGTATCATCTGGTAAGGTCGAACCATAACCCGACCGGCCGTGAAGTAGCTCGCGCGGCTGATTGCCCCCATCGAATGCTGCTGATCGTCTAGGCGCTTCGCTAAACTTTCATTGCAAACGATAGGACGACGTCCGTGACTTGGAATGACAACATGGTGCGAAGAATTATGGCGCGAAGAGTTACTGTGCGAAGAATTCATGGTTTGATTGCGTGTTTTGTGTTTCTGCTGCCCCTGGCGGCGACGGGTCAGGACGCGCGGTTGAATCGTCTGCAGCCGGCGGCTGCCGCCGCAGTGGACGAGGCGGTTAACGCGGAAATGCGCGGGCAGATGGCCGTGGGGATCGCGATCGGCATCGTGCAAGACGGGAAGATCGCTTACTTGCAAGGATATGGCTCGGCGGATCGTGAGCGTGGCACGCCCGTTACGAGCGAAACCGTTTTCAATTGGGCCTCGAACTCCAAGCCCCTGGCGGCTGTCCTCGCAATGCAGTTGGTCGAAGCAAAGGCTCTGGATCTCGATGCCGATGTGAGGACCTACGTGCCGGAATTTCCCGCTAAGGGCGCCGTGATTACGGCCCGTCAGCTTCTCTGTCATCAGAGCGGCATTCCCCATTATTCCAACGGGCAGATCGTGCCCACGGAAATTGATTACCGGGAGCCTCTGCCATTTCTCGACCCGATCCAGAGCCTCAACAAGTTCAATCGCTCACCGTTGATCTTTGAGCCGGGGACGAAGGTGGACTACTCGTCCTATGCTTATGTGTTGCTCAGCGCCGTGATTCAACGAGCCGGTAAGCAGCCGTTTGGGGAGCAGGTGGAAAGGCGCATTGCTCGGCCGCTTAACATGGCCTCACTCCAGCTCGATCTGGAGACGAAGGATCAGCCGCAGTGGGCCGTTGGCTACCTGAAGAACGAGGAAAGTCGCGTCGTCCGAGCTCCGGAGGAGGCGCACTACTGGAAGCATGGGGCGGGCGGTTTCAAATCGAATGTCGCGGATTTCGCCCGCTGGGCTGAAGGATTGCTCAACCGTCGGCTGACAAGCGAGGCCTCGGAAAGCGCGATGTGGACGCGCCAATGTCTCAAGGACGGTCAACCAACCAGCTTTGGATTGGGTTTTCAGCTCGACGAAGGAGGCTTGGGAGTTGGACACGGAGGATCACAGCCGGAGACGAGAACACAGATGCTGCTCTATCCCCGGACAAGGTCGGGGATCATCGTCATGTGCAACTGCTCGTTCGTGAGTGCCAAGGCAGTCGCGGCAGCAGTCGCGGACGCCCTGGGCTGGAACGGCCGTCCACGGGCGAGGGATTTGGGCATCTCCATTGGCATTCTACAGCCCGGCGAATTGAACGCGATCACGGACGTTCGGGGCGTGCGGGTTGGCCAGCGATCGGTGATCAGGGGCTCCGATGTGCGGACGGGTGTCACGGCGGTGATGGCTCACGACGGCAATCTCTTTCAGAGCAAAGTGCCTGCCGCTGTGCATGTCGCGAATGGATTCGGTAAGTTTGTGGGGTCAACACAGATTAACGAATTGGGCGTGCTGGAAACACCAATCGTTTTGACGAACACACTCAGCACGTTTGCGGCGGCTGATGCCGTCGTGGCCTGGTCGCTCATGCAGCCAGGCAACGAAGAAGTGCGTTCGGTGAACCCCGTTGTGGGCGAATGCAATGATGGCCATCTGAACGACATCCGTGGCCAGCACGTTCGGGCCGCCGACGTGCTGGAGGCCATACGCGAGGCCAAATCGGGCGCGGTTGCCGAAGGTTGCGCGGGCGCCGGTGTGGGAACGCGGTGCCTGGGCTGGAAAGGTGGCATTGGCACGTCATCGCGCGTGCTTCCGCAAAAACTGGGTGGTTACACTGTCGGCGTGCTCGTGCAAACCAATTTCGATGGGCTACTGACCATTGATGGCGCACCCGTTGGCCAGGAACTCGGGCGATTCTTCCTAAAGGCTGATGTTGTTCGGCAAGAGCACGGTTCTTGTATTGTCATTGTGGCAACCGACGCTCCCGTGGACGCTCGCCAACTGAGTCGATTGGCAAAACGAGCGACGCTGGGGCTGGCCGGCGTCGGCTCCCCCATCACGCACGGCAGCGGCGACTATGTTCTGGCATTTTCGACGGCCGAGAGCCTGCGCCAAAGTTTTGTCAGTGATCAAACGGTCGAGACGAGGACGACGCTGCGCGATGATCGATTGTCGCCACTGTTTCAGGCGGTTCGCGAAGCGACCGAAGAAGCTGTGATCAATAGCATGCTCAAGGCGACAACGACGAGCGGCTACCAAGGGCACGTCGTGGAGGCCATTGACCCCGACGAAGTCGTCAGAGTCTGTCGTAAATTCGGCATGTTGCCGAAGCAATGAAAAATGGCCGAGGTAAGTTCAATGAGCGCATACCTGTCGTGTGGCCTTGTTCTCGTGCTCCCGCTGGTTCTGGCGGCTGCCGAACCAAATTCGATTCAGCCCGCACCTTCAGCCGTGCGCGGCAGTCAGTATCCGCGGCTGAATGCCGATGGCACGGTGACTTTTCGTGTCACTGCCAAAGAGGCGCGGCAAGTGCAAGTCGCCCCGCGCGGAACGGGCAATGGCCTGGGTGACCAACCGATCGAATTGAGCAAAGACGCGATGGGAATCTGGACCGCGACGGCGCCGGTCAGGCCAGGGTTTCACTACTACCAATTACTGGTTGATGGCTTTGCTTGCAACGATCCGGCGAGCAAGACCTTCTTTGGATGGGGTCAAGAGTCCAGTGGCCTGGACGTTCCCGACTCGACGCTCGATTTCTATACGCTCAAAAACGTGCCACACGGTGAGGTGCGCATTTGCACGTATCATTCCAGGACGACGGCGGGTGCGAGGCGCGCCTACGTCTATACTCCGCCCGGCTATGATGACCAGCCGCAGCGCCGCTTCCCCGTGTTGTATTTACAGCATGGCGCAGGCGAAAGCGAACGGGCGTGGACCGAGCAGGGTAAAGCAAACCTGATTCTTGACAATTTGATTGCCGCTAAGGTCGCTGTGCCGATGCTTGTGGTCATGGAAAATGGATATGCGTCGCCTCCAGGACAGGCGACGACCAACCGAACTCAACCGGATTCGTTTTCAGACCTCGTCAAAAACGACTTGGTTCCCTTCGTTGACGCCAAGTTTCGCACGCTGGCCGATCGGGAGCATCGGGCGATTGCCGGGCTTTCGATGGGCGGCGGCCAGGCGATGCGCACAGGGCTTGCGCAGCTGGATCATTTCGCTTGGATCGGCTCATTCAGCGGCGCGGTGCGCGAATTTGATATCGAAACCTCCTACGGGGGCGCGTTTCGCGATGCAGCCACCGCAAACCGCCAATTGCGACTTCTCTGGATCGGTTGTGGGACGGAAGACCGGCTGATCCAGGGCGCGCGCCAGATCCACGACAGTCTTACGAAGCACAACGTGAATCACGTCTGGTTAGAGATTCCCGGATCCCACGAATGGCAGGTCTGGCGCAAGCACCTGCATGACTTCGCGCCTCGCCTTTTTCAGAACGGCACATCACCTAAGTGAGCGTAGATCGCGACTTGCGTCCTTATTCGCTCTGGTTCGATCAGCTGGCAAACATTTTTCCAGCTAGCCCAAGTCTTCAGGCCCCAATCGCTGAGACCTCGATGCAGATTTGACCTACAATGGCTTCTGCTATCCCACCGGAGTATCTCCGTGTCTTTGAGCTTGATTTGGTATTGCAATGCGGAGATTTCGTCGAAACTTGGCGACCATACGAACCAGGCGGTTGGTCGTAGAGCCACTTGAGCAGCGGATCGTCCTGACAGCTGTTCCCTCCATTTCCGGGGTGGTGTTCAACGACATTAACCAAGATGGCGTCTTAGAGCCTGCGGACGGGGAAACGCCAGCGGCCGGCCGTATGGTGTTTTTGGATTTGAACACGAACGGCCGTCTCGATTCGCCGCAGGAACCGTCGGTGGTGACTTCTTCAGACGGCACTTATAAGTTTGAGCAACTGCCGCCAGGGGCTTATTCGGTCGTCGAAGCAGCCTCCACGGATTTTTGGCAGGTCTTTCCTGCGCAGTCGGCACCGAGCACACGGCTGGTTGACGTTGCTACGAACGACCTCGTATTTGACTCCAACTCGGGCAAGATCTATGCCTCGACGACAAGCAGCGATGCCTCCCATGCCGATAGCATCGTGGCCATCGACCCCACCACGGGCGCAATCGTCAATTCGATTGGCCTCGGAGGAACCGGTGGCAAGCTGGCGGTCTCCGATAACGGGCAATATCTCTATGTGGCCATGGATGGGGCGGTGCAGCGCATCGATCTGGCGACACTCACTCTCGGACTCAAGTTCTCGATAGAGACACCGTTGCAGGTCGAGGACATCGAGGTGATGCCGGGACATCCCGGCACCGTGGCGATCGAGCGTTATCGCCCCGGCTTCAGTCCGCGCGACGAATACGTCGCCATTTATGAAGACGGTGTGAAGCGCCCGGAGATGACTGGCGGCAGCAATGTCATTGAATTTGCCGACACGCCCAATAAGTTGTACGGATATCAGAAGGAGATCACCTCTTTTGAATTCAGTCGAATCAGCGTGACGCCGAGCGGCGTTTCAAGGACTTTTCTCACCGGCGATTTGGTTTCCGGCTTCGACACGGACATTGAGTTTGACGGCGGTCGAATTTATACGACCAATGGGCTCGTGGTCGATCCGGAAGCCGCAGTTCCCCTGGGGCAGTTTCAGGCCAGCGGATCGGTTGAGCCAGTAAGTCGACGAGGGTTAACGTTCTTTTTGAGCGAGAACAAATTACGAGCGTTCGACCAACAGACATTTCTGCCGGTCGGCGAGTTGGTCGTTCCCGGCGTTAGTGGCTCGCAAAGCGGACTGATTCAATGGGGATCAAAAGGACTGTCGTTTCGCACAGACAATAACCGTCTCGTCCTTGTGGAATGGAACCCGCGCTCAGCAACCCACGAAGTGAGCTTAAATGAAGGCGAGGCGGCGGAGGGGCGAAACTTTGGCAACGTCAATACAGCAAACCCGGGAAGCATTAGCGGCACGGTTTACCTCGACGAGAATGGCGGCGGCACGAAAGATCCGGGCGAAGCTGGCTTGTCGGGATGGACTTTGTACCTCGACCAAAACAGCAACGGGCAATTTGATAATGGAGAGCGCACGGCCGTAACCGATGGCGGCGGCAACTACTCTTTCCCTGGACTAGCACCGGGTGACTATTTCGTTGGCGAATTGTCCAAACCACTTTGGCAGCAGACGTCTCCGGGACTTCAGCAGGGCTCGCTTCGGCAGATCGATTTGGTTACGACCGACATCGTCTATAGCTCCGTCACAGGAAAGATCTATGCCGCAGTCCCGAGCAGCGTAGAGATCATTGGCAATAGCATCGCGGTGATCGATCCGACGAACGGACGAATTGTTTCAACCCTGTTTGTGGGTAGCGATCCGACGAAGCTGGCCGTGTCGGATGATGGGCGCTACTTGTATGTAGCTCTGAATGGGGCCAAGGCCGTGCAACGCGTGAATTTGAGTACGCTGACGCTGGATATCAAATTTTCGACGAACCCACTCGTCGTCGCAGACATGGAAGTCGTGCCGGGGAACGCGAATTCCGTCGCGGTCACGAGTTACGACCCGCGTTTCTTTCCCGGTGGTGACGCGGCAGCGATTTACGACGATGGTGTCCGGCGATTGCAAACGGCCGCGGCAACGCTCATCGCGTTTTCAAGTGATTCATCGGTGCTTTACGCACTGGAAGGGTTGAGCACTTCGTTAAAGACCTTTCGGCGCCTCACTGCCTCTGCCGCGGGGGTGAGCTTGACCGATTCCATTGCGGATCTGTTTGAGGCGGATTTTGAATTTGCGGGCGGACGAATTTATGCCACGGACGGCAAGGTAATCGATCCTGAGACGCGCCAGATCTTAGGCCAAATGGGAAATGGATCGGTCGAGGCAGATTTGGTTCAGGGCGTAACCTATTACATCAATAATGGCGTGTTGTCCGCATACGATCAGAAATCGTTCGTTCAAGTGGCGTCGAACACGCTGCCCAACGTCAAGGACACGACGGGCCTAATCCGCTGGGGTTCTGAAGGATTGGCAACGCGCACGCCAGGACAGATCGTGTTGGTGACGTGGAATCCCGCGAGCGCCCCGGGTAACCCTACATTGCCGATTCATGTTTCCTCGGGAATGGAGGCAACCGGACGCCATTTCGGCAACCGCAATACAGGCCCCGCGAATCCTCCGACAACATTGCCGGATGCGTTTACCGGCTTTGAAGATCAACTGCTATCGGTTCCGGTGAAGGGATTCTTGTCGAACGATACGGACTCACAAAACGCGGCGCTCACGGCTGCTCTCGTTGTGGGCCCGAAAAACGGAACGCTGAGTTTTCGCTTCGACGGCAGTTTTAACTACTCTCCCAAAGCGAATTTCAATGGCACGGATAGTTTTACCTATCGCGCGAGCAACAATGAGGCGCTCAGCGAAGTAACGACGGTTACGCTCAACATCACACCGGTAAATGATGCGCCCAATGGAGGAAATCGTTCGAATACGATTGCTGAAGATTCCACACTCACCCTTTCCGCCGCTAATTTTGTGATCAGCGATCCTGTGGATTCGCCTCGGAATGTTCTGAAAGCCGTGCGGATTGCTTCGTTGCCGGCAGTAGGGACTTTGACTTACGACGGCGACAATGTGGCAGCGGGAGATATTATCCCGAGTCAGGATATTTCCGCGGGCCAACTGCGTTATCGACCACCGGAGAATGCCAACGGCAGCGCGCTGGCACGCTTCACGTATCAAGCCCAGGACGATGGCGGCACTGCTGACGGCGGCGTTGATCTCGATCCCACTTCGAACACCGTGACGATCAACGTCACCCCTGTAAACGATTCACCAACGTTTCTTGCCGGATCGGATCAGTTGGTAACTGATCGTAGCGGTCCGCAGAATGTTGACGGTTGGGCTGGAGAAATCCTGCCAGGTCCTGCGAATGAATCCGGCCAGCAGTTGCACTTCGAGCTGTTCAATTCGAATGAAAGCCTGTTTGCAGTTCAGCCCGTCGTGGATTTAGCGGGAACACTGACGTTTGAACCGAAGGAAGGTGTCAGCGGAACGGCGGAAATCAGCGTCGTTCTTGTCGATGATGGTGGGACGGCCAGTGGAGGAAGAAATCGAAGCGAAACGCACCTGTTGATGATTCAGGTGACCAAAGAACATCTGCTCCATAATCCAGATGTGGCCACGGATGTGACAGGCGATGGCAAAGTTGCTGCCGACGACGCTCTGGCGATCATCAACTACATTAATGCGTTTTCCGCGGGTCCGATCGGACCCAATGAGTTGCCCCAGAAGCTGTTTTATGACGTGACAGGGGATGATTATATCGCGGCCGATGATGTGATCACCGTTATCAATTACATCAATGCTCATCCCAGCCAACCTGAAGTTCCGACCCTCTCCGAAGCCTTTGACAACAACTCCGAAACCGTTTCCCCGACGTTGAACGCCGATCTCATCGATCTCCTGGCCAGTGCCAACGCCGAGGCCCGGCTTAAACGGCGCCGTTGAGCAAATTAAGCGGCACATTAAAGGCCCAGCGGCTAAAACGCTTATCGAGTGGTCCGTTTTTCGCCGCGTCAATCGACTCGACCGGCGCGCTCATAGGGCCGCAGAACACTCTGTCGTCACGCTACTCTGCCGAGTAGCCGCGATCGCGAAGGAGCTGCCGAAGGCGGGACCAGCGCATGCGAATGAAGGCCGGTTCGCGCCCTAAGATCTCGGCGGATTCGACGGAACTGTGGCCGCCAAGCTTGAGCATCACCAGCTGGCGATCGAAGCTGCCCAGTTGCGCGAGGCAGCGTTCGAGGAGGTCGTTGGCGGTGGCAATTTCAGATGGAGAAGACTCGTCGCTTGGAAGTGTTTCCAAGGGAGCGGCGGAGTCGGGTGTGGAGGGGCCGCTGCCAGGGGAGGGAAATCGCTTCAGCTTGCGCCAGTGCCGCGCGACTTTGCGCTGCACCATGACGACGGCAAGTCCAATGAGTTGCTGGGGTGAATCGAATTGAAAGCGATCGTTCTTCAAGCCAGTTAAGAGGCTGCGATGCACCGATTGCATCACATCCATGGAATCGAGCGCGCCGCGCATGCTGGGGCTCAACCGGGAGCGAACCGAGCGGAGTACTACTCGCTCGTAGCGCCCAACAAGCTCAGCGGCTGCGGATTCGTCGCCGCTGCGCACGCGGGCGAGCAGCTCAAGGAACTCATCGTTGGGCTTAGGCAACCCGCTTGTCATTCAATTGCAACTCGTGCAGCAGAGGAGTATCGTTCAGGCACAGTTTAGACGCCCGGGTTGGCTCGTCGCAATGCTCACGCCGCACAACACTCCACCTGGTTCTACAGCCGAACCGGCGCCAGCGAGCGCGGAGGCGGCTTTGCGCGAAGCGTCGGCCGATTTGGAGAAGCGAATTCGGGCAGGAGAGGCGGCGCGAGCGGAAGAATACCTCTGTCGATATCCGGTCCTGGCTGAGGATGCCGAGCTGGCGCTCGACGTGATCTACATTGAGTTTGACACTCGACGCCGAATCGCCGAGGCGCCGCCCCGCGAAGAGTACTTTTCGCGCTTTCCTCAATGGCATGCGCAACTCGAGCGTCAGTTTCAGCTCGATGAATTACTAGACGAGACTCCGCTGTCTCACGAAGGATTGGCCAACGGATCGACATCATTGTCGTCGGAAGGCGCAGGCTGGTCCCCTAGCCGATTTTATGTGCTGCGCTTGCTGGCACGCGGAGGAATTGGGCAAGTCATGTCGGCGGTCGATACGGAGTTGAACCGCGAGGTTGCCATCAAGGAGTTGCAGCCAGATTTTGCCGGGAATTACGCGGTGCGCGAGCGGTTTTTGCGCGAAGCGGAGATCACCGGCAAGCTGGAGCATCCGGGAATCGTGCCCGTGTATGGGCTGGGCAAAGATGCGGGTGGGAGACCGTTTTATGCGATGCGCCTCGTGCGCGGGCAGAGTCTTCAGAACGCACTCGTGGAATTTCACGGAGATCCCAACAGGAACTACCTATTCACGGGCGTGGATTTTCAAAAATTTCTGCGGCGATTTTTGCAAGTCTGCGAAACGGTGGCGTTTGCGCACAGCCGCAGCGTGATTCACCGCGATTTGAAGCCGGCGAACATCCTGCTGGGTCCGTTCGGCGAGACGCTCGTGGTTGATTGGGGTCTGGCTCGGGCAACTGGCCCAGATGGGCCTGATTCCAAGTCGATTGAAGCGCCTCCCGCCGATAGCCAGGCGTACGACATACGCGAATCAGGCGGGACACCTCTGCCAGCGGTCGCGAATTGGGCGAACGCAATCACGCGAGCCCAAGGAGAGTTGATTGGAACTCCGGCATTCATGAGCCCCGAACAAGCGGTAGGAAATGCACGGCGAGTCGGACCAGCCAGCGACGTGTATAGCCTCGGCGCGACGCTCTACATGCTACTCACTGGTCAGGCGCCATTCGTCGGTTCGGATGTGCGCGACGTTCTAGCGCGTGTGCGGGATGGCGACTTCACACGTCCGCGCGACATCAATCGAGCGATTCCAATCGCCTTAGAAGCTGTTTGTCTGAAGGCGATGGCGCTCAGACCAGGCGATCGATACGCTTCGCCGCGCGACTTGGCCGACGATTTGGAACACTGGCTGGCCGATGAGCCGGTGACCGCGGCCGATGAGCCGTTGGGCGCGCGACTCGCGCGCTGGGGTCGCCGTCACCGGACCCACGTCTTCGCTGGAATGCTAACTCTCGTTCTCGTCACGGTTGTTTCGCTGATTGCTGCGGGGTGGATTAACAACGAGCGGCTGCGAGCCGATCGGGAACGTCTGGAATCGAACCGGCGGAATGCCAGGCTGGCTTTTGATCGTGGATATCGCTTAACCGAGGACCATGAGCACGGCGCCGCGCTGCTCTGGTTTGCCCGAGCGCTCGCGCACGCGCCGCCGGACGAAGAGGGATTGCGGCGCGTGATCCTGACTAATATCGACGCAGCACGTCATTATCTGTTGCGCCGGGGGCAGACATTTGCGCACGCAGCGCGCATCATCAGGTCGGAATTTAGCGAGGATGGGCGTCGACTCCTGACGATTGACCGCACCGGCACTGGTCGCCTATGGGACGTCGAATTGGGACAGGAGCTCTCTGCGCAGGAATTGGCGAACGGCGAGCCGGTTGCCGCCAGCTGTGCCGCCAACGGCGACGCGCTCATAGCCGTCCATGAAAATGGGGAACTGCTCGTGAGGCAGTTGACGTCGGCGGAAAACAAGTTTGGTCCACCAGTTGTCATCGCGCATGCCGAAGAAGTGGCGTCTGCCGCACTGCATCCGCGTGGTCATTGGCTGGCGGCTGCGACGCGGGCGGCTAGTCCCGCCAAGGTTCGTTTGTGGCAAGTGGCGGATGGCGAACTGATTGCTGAAATTGATCATCCGAATCAAGTGAATCAGATCTTGTTTCAACCGGGGACCGAAGCTGTGGCAACGGTTGCTAATGACGGCCGAGTGCGGCTATGGGATGTGCCAACCAAGCGGCTCATTCAGGAGATTCGGTCCGTTAGCGGAATTGTGCAGTGTGTTGCGTTTAGTCCCGATGGCAAACGCATATTTAGCGGAGACTTAGGCGGCTGTGTATCTTGTTGGGACTCGGAGAATGGACGTCGGCTGTTTGATGTCGCGCAACATTCCGGGTCGGTAACGGCGCTGGCCTGCGCCACCGACGGCCAGACGATTGCTGCCGCGTGGAGCACGGGGATCGCACGTACCTGGAATGTGGAAATGCGTCGGCCCGCGAGCGAGCTACTGCGTCTGGACCATTTCGCGACCAGTTTGGCCTTTCGCCCGAAGAGGAGCCAATTGATTGTTGGCTCTGAGCGGACCGACTTGGTGATTTGGGACATACCGAGTCTGGAGACTGCTGCTCCGACGATTAATCAACGCGAAGTTGAGGCCGTGGCGTACAGTCGGGATGGAAAGTTTGCCGCCACAGGCAGCTCGAGAGGAAGTGCCCGGATCCGCGACGGCAAAACCGGAAGGTCGGCCGGCAAAATCTTGCAGCACCGTGGACGGGTGAGAAGCGTCGTCTTTCGGCCGGATGGCGCCGTCGTCTTGACGGCGAGCAACGATGGCACAGCCCGAATGTGGAACACTTCCAGCGGCGATGCGCATGGCGAGCTGCTGAATCACCGCTTGGCGCCGGGCAGCACCGCAGAGGTTACGTCAGCCGCGTTTAGTCCGGCCGGCCAAATCATTGCGACGGGGACGAACACGGGCATGGTGCGGCTGTGGGACGGCGACAGTGGAGAGCTCGTGAGCGAATTCGATCGAGTCGACGGATCAACGCGGTCCATCTGCTTCAGTCCGCGCGGCGATTATTTCGCGGCGGGGTTTAGTTTCCCGGAAAGCGGGCTGCGGTTGTGGGATACGGCTAGCGGGAAGTTGCTCTGGAAAGGCGCACACCGTGAGACGGTGCGCACGGTTGCCTTCAGCCCCGATGGCGGCCTCTTGATTAGCACGAGCAACGATGACACCGCGAGATTTTGGGATGTCCGGAGCGGCCAGCCAATCGGGCAGGAAATGGTGCATCGCGGTGAAGTTTTCGCGGCCGCATTCAGCCCGGATGGGAGGCTGGCAGTGACCGGCGGATACGACGCAACGGTCCGATTGTGGGATGTGCCTTCCGGCCGACCGGTTGGCGAACCGATGCGGCACGAAGGAATGGTGTTCTCTACGGCGTTCAGCTCCGACGGCACGCGGCTGCTCACCGGTAGCGCCGATCGCACGGCACGCTTGTGGGACGTGGCGACCTGTTTGCCGCTGTCCCCACCTTTGCTCCATCTCGACTACGTCCCCGCGGTTGCGATCAGTCCCACCGCGGACGTGGCGATCACGGGCCGGGTGTGGCGGTTACCAAGGCCCTTGCCCGACGATCCAGCGCTGGTCGAGACCTGGGTCAAACTGGCGACTGAACGTTCACTTACCGGCGACGACAACTTGGAGTGGCTGGATCGGGCGTCGGTTGATGAGTTGTCGAAGGAGTTTCAGGGACGCGCTGGCCAATCTTGGCAAGCGTGGGCCGAGGACGTTCGTTCCCCATCGGCCAAAACGGATCGAAAGGACGGCAACTGAGCGGCTTTCAAAAGCCTTCCGCCGTAATTACTCTTCCGTCCACCACGACGTCGTCGAGGCTCTCGCCACCCTTGCCTAACGCCATTTCCTGGCGGACGAATTTGATGAAGTCGGAAAGCGGCGAGGGGTCATCTGTTTCGTGCGACAAGATTTCGGCGGAGGTGATCTGGCCGTCTTGATTCACGTCGATGGTCTTCAGGGCGAGCTCACTGGCAATCTGACAGTTGGCCAATGCGCTGGCTTCGCGACTTGCCCCTTCTGTATCGGTGCCGAGCAGTCGGGCAATCGTGTCCAAACCCCGAGCGCGAATATTCACGAACATTTGTTTTTGGATCTCTTTTACATTGGGTACAGGAGCTTCCTTGATACGGCCCGACTCGTCGATTTCCATCCAGACGGTACCTGTTTTTCCTGGCACCGCGGGAGTCGCTTTGACTGCGAATCCGGACTTCGTTCGTCGATAGTCGAAAAAGTAGCCGTCGAGTTCCTTCGCGAACCCGATAGCCTCTAGGCTCGGCGGGAACTCGTGGTGCACGCTGGCAGAGTTGTGCAGTCCGAGTGTCATTTGCTTGAGGTTGTTCGCACAATTCGCGCGGGCGGCAGCTTCGCGTACTTTTTGAACCGCGGGCAGCAGCAGGCCAATCAGGATTGCCATCACGGCAACGACGACGAGCAGTTCAATGAGCGTGAAGGCCGGTCTCGATTGACGCGGCGGATTGACTTTCGATGCGGTTTGGACAGCCAACATGGTCGGGACTCCTAAAAGTAAGCAGGAAGATGACGTACAGGCCCTTGGGCGGACGGCGTAGATCGCCTTTCGCTAGCTTTTCCGGCCAACAAGGCCAGGGAGCGGCAAGAGCGTATCGACTATCGGATGCAAATAGAGAATGCCGCGGTTTGGCCAGAGCGCATCATGTGATTCACAAAATTAATGATGTCGCCAACAATCGTTGAACTAGGTCGCCAAAGAGCGACACATCGCCGCACAGAGTACAATGAGGGCCACCAAATAGACGCGACGCGGCTTTGCCCGTTCTTTCAGCGAATTCCCCCGGCACTCTCGAATGAGCCATACTCGTAAGACGTATCCCACCGCCGCATTTCTGTTGTTGGTTGGCGTTCTATTGTGCCGTCCGATCACGGTACGCTGTGAGGATGATTCGTCTCAGCCCAATGCAGAGGATCTCGAGTTTTTCGAAACGCGAATTCGCCCCATCCTGGTCGAGCACTGCTACGAGTGCCATGCCGCAAATTCAAAGGTCATTCGTGGCGGACTGCAGGTCGATAGTCGCGAGGCGTTGCGAAAGGGAGGCGACAACGGTCCGGCCGTTAGGCCTGGCAAGCCAGCCGAGAGCCCGCTCATTGAAGCGCTGAAGTACGAAGAGCTCCAAATGCCGCCCAAAGGCAAGCTGCCGGACGCGGTCATTGCCGATTTCGTCACGTGGATAAAAAAAGGGGCGATCGATCCGCGCGTGGGGCAATTGCCCAGCAAGCTCAAGCCGGTTGATTGGGAGGCCGCCGCTCGGCACTGGGCGTTTCAAAGGGTAGCCGAGGTTGTTTTGCCAGAGGTTTCCAGCTCGAAACTCGGCTGGGAAAAGAGCCCAGTCGATTGCTTCATCGCCAGCAAGTTGCAGCGCTCGGATTTTCCGCTGCCAAGCCAAGCGGATAAGCCCGTGTTGATTCGCCGCGCAAGCTTCGACTTGATCGGATTGCCGCCGACGCCAGCCGACGTGCATGCGTTCTTGGCGGATAAGTCGCCCGACGCTTATGAACGCGTGATTGACCGGCTGCTCGCATCGCCCCATTACGGTGAGCGGTGGGGGCGCCATTGGCTCGATTTGGTGCGTTACGCCGACACGAATGGCGCCGACGAGAATCACGCGCTTCCGAATGCCTGGCGGTATCGCGATTGGGTCGTGCAGAAGCTCAACAGCGACCTGCCGATTGACGATTTTCTTGTTCAGCAGCTCGCAGGTGACTTATTGCCGGCCCCGAGCGACGAGCAAGCAGCCGGCGACCTGCTCGCGGCGACGGGAATGCTCGTGATTGGGCCAAAAATGCTGGCCGAGCAGGATAAGGACAAAATGCTCATTGACATCGTCGATGAACAGGTCGATACCGTCAGCCGCACGATGCTGGGCCTCACCATCGGCTGTGCCCGCTGCCACGATCACAAATTCGATCCGATCAGCGCGCGCGATTACTACGCCCTGGCCGGAATCTTTTACAGCACGCAGTCGATGGCCGATCGGGCGTTCGTTTCGAAATGGATGGAGCGACCGCGTCCGTCGCAAGTGATCGAAGCCGAGCGGGTCGCGTATCAGCCGCGGATCGACGAGGCGAAGGCAAAGCTCGCGCAACTGAAAGAGGCTCGTGCTCAGGCGACCGAGCCGATCACCGACGAAGAGATCAAGGCGCAGGAGGCTGCGCTTGAAAAAGTGACCAAGGAAATGCCGGCGTTCGAAATGGTCATGGCAGTCCAGGAGGATAAGCCGAAGGACCTGCCGATTCATATTCGCGGCAATCATTTGACGCTTACGCCGGATGCCGTGCCGCGTGCGATGCCTGTGATATTGACGAACGTTCATCCGGGACCCGTTATTGAGTCGGGAAGAAGCGGTCGGATGGAGCTTGCGCAATGGTTGGTGTCCGCGGAGAACCCGTTGACCACTCGCGTAATGGTGAATCGTTTGTGGATGTGGCATTTTGGCAAGGCCATTGTGCGGAGCCCGTCGAATTTCGGGCTGCAAGCCGAGCCGCCGACGCATCCGGAACTGCTCGATTGGTTGGCTCGCGAACTGACTTGCCGCAATTGGTCGCTCAAGGAGATGCACCGGCGAATCATGCATTCGGCGACATACCAGGCGACCAGCGCTCCGATCGTCGCCGATGAGCAGCGCGATCCCGAGAACCGCATGTGGCGGCGACAAAACCGGCGACGCCTGGAAGCCGAGCCCATCCGCGACTCGATTTTGTTCCTGGGTGGCGAGCTCGATCTGACGCTGGGCAAGATTGCCGCGAACACGGAAGCCAAACGTCGTGCGATCTACATGCCTATCAATCGCAGCGCTCTGTATGAAATGTTTAGCACGTTCGACTATGTGGAAACAGCGAACCACATCGAGCAACGATCCACGACCACGGTGCCGCAGCAGGCGCTGTTCATGCTGAACAGTCCGCTCGTCATAGGTCAGGCGAGTAGCCTGGCCAAAGATGTCTTGCAGAATCGTTCGACCAGCGAGCTTGGCGACGAGCGGGCTACAATCGGCGATATCTTCCAACGGTTGTACTCGCGGCTGCCAGCAGATTCGGAAGTAATTCGTGCTCAGAAATTCCTTGAAGATGCCAAACCGAAACTCGCATCCATTGAGAATGAAGCGGAGCGTTGGGAGAAAGCCTGGGCCGCGCTGTGCGCAACGTTGATCGCTGCCAATGAGTTCATTTATGTGGAATAGCGGTGCCGAGTTGTTTGTGAAGGAAACGGAGCGATGACAACGCCTTTCAGTCGCCGCCAATGGCTCACACGCGCCGGCGCGGGATTTGGTTCGCTGGCGCTGGCCGAATTGCTTGCACGGCGGCCCGCCAACTCTGCTGAAAAATCCCTAGCTACGACTGCGGGTGCGTCGCGAGTCGTCAGCCCGCTCGCCGTAAAGGCTGGACATTTTCCTGCGCGGGCAAAGCGAATCATCTTTTTGTTCATGCACGGCGGCCCGTCGCACGTCGATACGTTCGACTACAAGCCCGAGCTTATCGCTCGCGACGGTGAGCCGCTGCCGTTCGCTAAGCCGCGGATTCAGTTTGCAAAAACCGGCGACCTGCTGAAAAGTCCGTGGGACTTTCGGCAATACGGCGGCTGCGGCGCGTGGGTAAGCGATCTGTTCCCGAATGTCGGCCGATTGGTGGACGACATTACGTTCATCAAGTCGATCCATGGATCCAACGAAGCGCATGGCGGCGCTTTGCTGAAAATCCATACGGGATCCGACACCTTCGTGCGGCCCAGCATGGGCGCGTGGATCAGCTATGGCCTGGGAACGGAAAACGATAGCCTGCCGAGCTTTGTCACCATCAGCCCCACGCTCGGGCACGGCGGCGTGCGAAATTTTGGCTCCGCATTCTTGCCGCCCATTCATCAGGCGACCCGTATCGGCGCCTCGCGGCGCAAGGACGAGCCCGGCCCGGCGATCCAGAACCTAACGAATAATGCCGTGCCGGAATCGATTCAGTCGCTGCAGCTTGAACTCGTGCGGGACCTCGATCGAATCAAGCGTCCCGCTCCGCATACCGCGGCCGAAGCGGACCTCGACGCCCGCATCGAGTCGTTCGAGCTGGCGTTTCGCATGCAAACCGAGGCCCCGGAGATTCTGGACATCAGCCGGGAGACGGAAGCCACGAACAAGCTGTATGGCATCGATGGCGGGCCGACCGACAGTTTTGGCCGGCAGTGCTTGCTCGCGCGGCGCTTGTCGGAGGCTGGCGTTCGCTTCGTGCAGGTGACGCACGCCTATTGGGATCAGCATTCGGAGCTGAAGGAGAAACACGCCGAGCTGGCCCAACAAGTTGATCTGCCAATTGCGGGCCTGCTCGCCGACCTCAAACAGCGTGGGCTGTTGGAAGACACACTGCTGATGTGGGGAGCCGAGTTTGGCCGGACACCGACGGCGCAGGGCAAAAATGGTCGTGATCATAATCCGCACGCTTTCACCTATTGGATGGCGGGCGGCGGCGTCAAATCGGGGTTCAGCTACGGCGAATCCGACGATTTTGGCTTCTATGCGACGCGCGATAAGGTTCACGTCCACGATCTACATGCCACGATTCTGCACCTCTTGGGCATCGATCACGAGCGGCTCACGTACCGTTATGGCGGGCGCGATTTCCGCTTAACGGATGTGGAAGGTCGCGTCGTGGATGCGATTTTCGCGTAATTCGTCACCTCTCTTGGTCAAAACAATGAAGCTACTGTTCTGCTGCATGGCGGCTTTGTTCCTCGTTGCGCTAAATCCGTTGTTCGCTGACGACGCGACGCGTCCAGGACGCTTCTACGTCGAACATCCAACACTCCTCAATCTGGGCTTTGAATGGCCGATCACTGGCGATTCGAATCGCAATGCGACCGTGGAGGTAAAGTTTCGCAAGGTCGGCGAGACCGCGTGGCGGCCCGCGCTGCCGCTCGTGCGAATTGGGGGCGAGAACGTCTATCGTCGCCGGGAGAACCTCGACTACACGGTGCCGGATGGCTTTGCTGGTTCAATCCTAAATTTGGAGCCGGGAACCGAATACGAATGCCGTTTCGAACTAGCTGATCCCGACGGTGTGACGGGAGAAGCGAAGCAAACCGTGAAGGTGAAGACGCGGACGGAGCCGCAGCCTTTTGCCGGCGGTCGGGTGCTGCATGTCTATCCGCCCGACTACGCCGGACCACGGCAGGAACCGAGCTTCACAGGAATTCTGCAGGCCTACTATGGCGCGGGATTGGGCGATTGGTCGGTCGTCTGGGAACGCCGAGCGAAACCGGGCGACACGCTGCTCATCCATGCGGGGCTTTATCGTCCGGAGCGGCTGAACTATGTCGATCCGCTGATGGCGCCGTTCGACGGTTCGCTTTCGCTCACGCTCAAAGGAACCGCGGATCGGCCAATCACGATTAAAGCCGCAGGCGACGGTGAGCCAGTGTTCGATGGCGCTGGAAACCACCGGCTGCTCGACGTGATGGCGTCGGAGCATCACATTTTCGACGGTCTGACGTTTCGCAATACGGACGTGGCTGTCTTTGCGGGGCAAAAGGAAGTACTCGGTGCGAAGAGCCTAACAGTGAAGAACTGCCGGTTCGAAAACGTCGGCTTCGGAGTGTGGACGGAAAACGCCGACTCGCACGATTTCTATATTGCCGACAATCTGTTCCTGGGCCGTGATGATCGGTTTCGATTGGTGGGCTGGGGCGGACGACAGCGCGTACCGGGAGGGCCAACCTGGGCGGAACCGCTCTACGGTTCGCATCTGCTAACGAGCTACTACGCCGTAAAGGTGTACGGCCAGGGACACGTCATCGCCCGTAACGCGATCGCCTATTTTCATGACGCGATTTCGATCTCCACGTACGGTACGCCGGAGAAAGACCCGGAGCGGCGGGCTTCGGCAATCGACATTTACAACAATGACATGCACATGCTCAATGACGATTTCGTCGAAACCGATGGCGGAGTCCACAATATCCGCGTGTTCAACAATCGCGGCGTCAATGCGGCTCGAGGTGGTTACAGTGCGCAGCCCATGTTCGGCGGACCGGCGTATTTCTATCGCAACCTGCTGTACCACGTCCCGTCGGGCGTGGCCTTCAAGTTCTCCGCCAAGGCCGCGGGTCTTTTTGTCTATCACAACACGATCATCGGCGAAAATCTCATTGGCGACCCCGCGGCCAACATGCACTTTCGCAACAACCTCTTCCTAGGACGCGATGCACCGGGCCGCGGCATTCTCAGGCTGGCCAACGCCACCGACGTCTACAGCACCGACTACAACGGTTATCGGCCCAACAAGGGCGTGACCAATCAATACGCCTTCCTTGGTCCGAAAAAGGGACAACTGCTGTATGAGCCAACCGACGACGATTGGAAAGCATTTCCGACCTTGGCAGCATTCCGGTCCGCCACGGAACAGGAGACTCACGGAGTCGAAGTCGATTTCGATGTTTTCGAGAAGCTTGCACCGCCCGATCCAGCCAACGAGTACGCCGTCTATCATGCCATGGATTTGAATTTTCAATTGAAGGCAACGGGCAGCGTCGTCGATGCGGGTATCGCCCTGCCAACCATCAACGATGGCTACGCGGGCCGAGCTCCCGACTTGGGCGCGCTTGAGGCCGGCCAAGATGCACCACATTACGGCCCTCGTTGGCTGACTTGGCGGCCGTTTTATCGTTAGCTTTAGTGGAGTGTAGGCAGGCCCATCGCGTTTCGATCCATCGAGCGGCTTATTAGCGTGCCGAGGGCAGCGACATTGGGGAGGTGCACAACGATTGAGGGCGTTGCCTTCATTCTTACACCTTACGCAGGTTGTCTTCGAGTCACCGTATTGTTTTTCGCCTACGCATGGAGGTACCTGCGCTGCCGTGTCAGCTGTGCGATGACAGCATCGGGCCGTTCCTCGATTAAGTCATTGGCTAAGCAGGTGTGAAACGATACGACTGCCCAGTCCTGGCTCGGCACCACGGCTTGGTGCCAGACGTTAGGCGGAATGGTCGCCCAGCGCCGCAGCAAATCTGCACTGTCGTCGCTAACCAGCAGTTGCGATTGCCAGTGTTGCGGCCCGCCCGTTTGCAGGTCACCGTTCCCTCGCAAGGATATGACTCGCTGATGGCTGTTCGGATGCCGCTCAGCTCCCGTGGTGGCTCCCGCTCGAAGGACGAAAACCCAGCTTGAAAGAACCAACGGCGGAAGAGCATTGCTATAGATTTCTAGGGGGAGCGATTCCCAAGCCATCGTGTCTGCTGATTGTTGATGAAGCTTCTGCGTGACCTGATCGGCAACGTGCAAGAGCCGCTGCCGGATCGGCGGTGAATTTACAAGAACATCCAATTGACTCAGAATCTTTCGTTCTTCAGCGCTTAGAGCTTCGCGCTGGCCGCTGGCACGAAGAACGCGACGCATGATGACAATCTCTTCCCCCTTGACCTCGGCACGCTCGAATTTCTGCCACCCGAGCCGAGCGTAAAAGTCCTGTTTGCTGGCGGTAAAAAGAAAGAGTTCCGGCACGCCGAGCTGACAAGCCTCATCCACGGCTCGGGTGATGAGTGCTCGCCCGACACCACGGTTGCGGCAATGGGGTGCAACAAAGACGCTCGCTACCCACGGCGTTAGATGTTCCCAGCCCTTGAGATCGGCGATCAGCAGGCTCGTCGACCCAACGACCTGGCCATCGTCGATCGCAACGAAGGTTGTAGGCACATGGCTGCACAGCGTATGCATGCGCAGTTCAGCCGCCGTTAAATCCAACGTCGTCTCGTTCCATTCCGAGTGATGCCACTGGGCGAGGATCGGCACAAACTCCATGTGGTTGGCCAAGTAGTCGATTTGCATAACTGGCTGCCAATCAATACCGTTGTTCCATCAATTGCTCGATCAATCCTTGCCGATCACCGAGCACCCAGCCTTCAGCGATGCAGTGTCCTGAAATGCGGAAGAATGCGACCCCGCCATAGCTCACCTTCTTGCCCGTCGGTGCAATCCCAAATAGCAGTCCCTCGTGCGTGCCCGTGTACGTAAGCTGTGCCACTACCTTATTTCCTTCACCGATTAGCTGCTCGATATGGTTTCGGAAATCAGGAAATGCCTGCTGGACCGTCCGCATATAGTCTTTGAATTCACCGCGACCACGAGCGCTCACGCCGAGCGAACCACGAAACGTAATCGATTCCGCGATTAATTCATCGGCGAGTTCAAAATCCCACCGATTCCACATTTCGACGTAGTAGCGCCGAACGAGGGCCTTCAGGGCTTCAATACCGTCGTTGGGCATGTTCCGTCCGTCCATCGAGCTTGGTTTAGCCGACTAGTTTGAGGATGGGACGAGTCAAATCGGCCAATCGCGTTCGCTGTCTGCCGCCGGCATCAAAGTTCGTGGGGTCCAGCCAAGTCAGAAACGCATCGCGAAGACTTGGCCATTCAGAATCGATGGCGGCATACCAAGCCGTGTCACGATTCCGGCCCTTGTAAACCGTCGCCTGGCGAAAGACGCCTTCAAAGGACAATCCGAGCCGTTGTGCCGCGGCGCGCGATGCTGCATTCAGGGAATCGCATTTCCATTCATAGCGCCGGTAACCAAGTTCAAAAGCCCTTTGCATCATTAAGAACATTGCTTCTGTAGCGGCAGGCGTTCGCTGAAGACAGGGTGCATAAAGAATATGGCCCACTTCGATCGAGCCGCTGGCCGGGGCAATGCGCAGATAACTTGCGACACCCGTTGATTTATCATCCCCTCTTGGTCGTATCGCAAAAAACAGCGGATCGTTGCCAACGCAATGATCGCTCATCCACGCACGGTAGGAGGCGACAGAGCTGAACGGACCGTAGGCGAGGTAGGTCCAGACGATGCCTTCAGAATCAGCCGCGAGTGCGTTGAACAGTCCTTCCGCGTGTTCATTCGGATCGATCGGTTCCAGTCGGCACCAATGGCCTTCCATTGGTTCGCGCGGCGGCAAGGCTGGCGACTTCCAGTGCGGCAGGGGAAAGCCAATTGGCTTACGAGCACTGCGATGGCTGTTTGTCATTGGTCGGTGCCCTTTTGCGGGTCGGAACTTTCAACGGCTCGTTTCAGTGCTGCGCGTGCCAAAAGACGTGTGGAATCGAGCACAGGCAGCGGACTGGATTCTGTCGAGACGGCCAGAGGAATCTCGGTGCAGCCAAGAATTACGGCGTCACACGCTTTGAATGACTTTAGGTCCTCGATGATGCGACGGAATTCCGCCTTGGCTTGAGCGGTGACTTTGGCAACAACAAGTTCTTCAAAAATGATCTGGTTCACGAGCTTTCGATCTTCCGGGTCTGGAAGACAGCATTCAATCGCTGCGGGTCGGAGCACGTTCGGATAGACCGCGCTCTCCACCAAATGACGTGTACCGAGTAAACCCAATCGTCGGTACCCGCGGAATTTGGCCTCCTCAGCCACCGAATCTGCGATGTGCAGCCAAGGGACAGGCGACCGAGCGACGATTTTGTCAATTGCGATGTGGGCCGTGTTGTCCGGACAGATCGCAAACGTGGCTCCTATCGTGGCGAGCTTCTTTGCGGACATAAGGATCAGCTCCGCAACTCCGTCCCAATCATCCTGCTCCACGCAACGAACATGTTCTGCGAAATCAACCGCGTGCAACGAGACCTCAGGGTTGTGATGCCGTCCCATCAGCTGGCTTGCCTCGACGCAAATCGTCTCGTAACAGAGGGCCGCACCTGGCGCGCTGCAAGCGACGATTCCAATATGTTGCGTCGTCATCTATATGCCCCGCCATGCCGGCTGCGGCTCTGGGTGAGACTTGACGAATCCAATATAGTGGATACTATGTCTATTATGAAAGATAGGGCTTGCAACCAGGACACGCTAGACCGCGAATAAGTTCGCGTACGGTCCTGCTGGGGAACTTCGCCATGAAGATCATCGAGTGCGACGAAGCTTGCCACTCGGAGGCCATGCGAATCATCTTCAACGAGGTGATCGCTACATCGACGGCACTCTATGACTATCAGCCGCGGACACCGGCCGTGATGACGACTTGGTTTGCAGCGAAACGCAAGGGGAACTACCCGGTCGTCGGTGCGGAAGATTCATCGGGTCAGCTATTAGGATTTGCCAGCTTCGGCGCGTTTCGAGCCTGGCCTGCCTACAAATACTCGGTCGAGCATTCGGTCTATGTCGATGCACGCTTTCGTGGTTGTGGGGTTGGCCGCGCACTCTTGCATCGGATTGTCGAATTGGCACGGGAAAAGGCTTACCACGTGCTCATCGGCGGCATTGATACGGAAAACAAAGCCAGCATCGCGCTCCATGAAAGCCTAGGCTTCGTGCATTGCGCCACGGTCCGTCAAGTGGGATTCAAATTTGGCCGGTGGCTCGATCTCTCGTTTTACCAGTTGATCCTTCCGACTCCACTTCAACCAATGGACGGGTAGTGCTCATGCCGCAGTCGCCAAACACGAGACGACTTGTTGAAACGAACGAGCCGGAATCTAATCTCAACCAGCGCATCGCGGAGCGGGTGCGCGAACTGAGGGCTGCGTGCGGTCTCACTCTCGACGGCCTGGCCGGCAGAAGCGGTGTGAGCCGGTCGATGCTCTCGCTCATCGAGCGTGGCGAGAGCAGCCCCACCGCAGCTGTGCTGGAGAAGCTCGCCGCTGGCCTGAACGTAACATTGGCCTCGCTGTTCGACGCCACGACCTTCGCCCAAAGTCCCACCGGCCCCGTTGCGCGACGCGACGAGCAGCCCCAATGGAAAGACCCCGCCTCCGGCTATGTACGCCGAAACGTCTCGCCAGCCAGTGTTCCCCAACCAATGCAGATCATCGAGGTGCATTTCCCACCTGGCGAGCGAGTGGCCTTCGATTCCAGCGGCCGCGATGTTCGCGTCCACCAGCAAATTTGGGTGCTGGAAGGCGCTATGGAAATCACCTTGGGTGACGAGTGCTACCAACTACAAGAGGGTGACTGCCTGGCCATGCAACTCGACCGTCCGATCGTGTTCCGTAACCGCACGCGCCGGGCCGCCCGCTACGTGGTCGTGATCGCCTCCGAACATTCGAGCCGACGATGAGTACACGGTCTGGTTCCCAGCGTACGGATTGTTCGGCATCCCGCAGGTCCTCAATAGCTGATGGAAGGACTCAAAAAACCCATACACTAGTGCTTGAATGGCAATTCAGCGAACGTGCCATGTCGGAAACGAACACAAGTTCGCATCAGCGTCTGCGAGAATTTTGACACGACTGAAATGCGATTACCTGTCGACATCACAAAGGCGGCGGCTGAGGAATTGCACTGGTTCAGGAGAAACCGGTCACCGCACCGATACCTACCCGGCGAATCCATCGCATCTGCCGGATGAGAGGAATGCCATTCGATGCAAATCTGGGTCGATGCCGATGCCTGTCCCGGCGAAATCAAAGAGCTGTTGTATCGGGTTGCGGAACGGCTGAAAGTCAAGTTGACGCTCGTCGCCAACCAGTCCCTGCGCATCCCGCGGTCCGAGTTCATCGAGACGCTGCGGGTGCGAGACGGCGCCAATGTCGCCGATCGACGAATCGTCGAGTTGGCCGCGCCCGGCGACCTGGTAATCACTGCCGATATTCCCCTCGCAGCCGACGTCGTGACCAAAGGAGCCGAAGCCATCGACCCGCGGGGCGAGCTCTATAACGACGCCAACATCGGCGAGCGACTCGCCATGCGAAACGTCCTCGACCAACTCCGCGGCGGCGGCCACATCGGCGGCGGCCCCGCCAACTTCACTTCCAAAGACCGCCAAGCGTTCGCCAACCAGCTTGACCGTTGGCTGGCGAGGCACCCGTAGGACGCGAAGCAGTAAGAAAGGACACAACGGCCCAATTGTCCCCAGGCACAACCGCTTAATGCCAGACATTGACGGGAATCGATGCTCAAGGTCTGTCCAGCGACGACTTTGGATTTCTGGCTAATTGGTGGGTTCGCCACCGGCCAGGAATGTAATCTTCCCCTCCTGACCACGTTTGTGTGGAACTCATTAATTAAGGTCTGCAAACTCGATTATCTTCAAAAAAATTGACTCGAAAACGGCCTTAGAGCCCTTCCGCGGAGCAGTTCTCGCGCCGCCATTCAAGCTCGATCTAAAACGCGTCGGCGTGCCGCGGAATCTCGCCTTATCTGCTCCTAGGCGAATCTCAAAGTAAGCAAATTTGCTTGTTGAAAACTAATCAGTTGAACTACCGCACGGTTGCCGTGACGGCCAAATATTGGGGTGTGGCGCGGGGCCGTGACAGGGCAGCGGTCGGCAACCCAGCCGACAGTCGCAGGCGAAGTCAAACTGTTGAATCTGTTCCGATTAGGAAAGATAAACTGTATTGACATGATGGATTGCATAGGTAAATTGGGTCGCCCGAGTTGTCTGGATTGACTAGGAGACTTAACTAAACAGTTCCATTTATAGGAGATGGGTAGAAATGCCTGTTGTACAGACTCAAGCAGTTCCCTCCTCCCTTGACGAGCTTCAGAAGGCGTTAGCGAAGGTTCAGGAGGAAGCCAATGAACTATTGATAAACCAGGCTAAAAACAAGCGAGAGGCTACAAGTTTGACGCAGGCCATTGGCGTCATCGACAAAAGCCTCGCCGAGTACAAGAAGAGCGGCGAAAAACTAAGGGCCGATTTTGACCATGCCAAAAAGCAAATTCATCAGAAGCTGAAGTGCCCCGCCCATCACCTCGGCGATCACAAGGCTGCAGTGGACGCCGCCATTGCGGCCGTCAGCAAAAGAATTAGCGAGTCAGAAACGTCGCTTGTCGAAACGGAAGAAGAGTTGACGGCCCCGCTGGAATGGGAGGCTCGCCAAGCCGCCCGCGAGGCCATGAAGGCCAAGAGAGCATTTGAGTTGTTGCGAGTAGGCGACTTGCAAGCACAACTCGCCAAAGCACAAGCCTTTGAGAAAAATGCCGACGCAATTACGGGAACATCCCTGCCCGAAAGCGCCGCGGCGTACGCCTGGCTGATCTTCGCGGGAAACGCCTTGGCCTATCAGTGGCTGGATGCGGATTACTTAAGTGAACAGAAAGATTTCGCATTTCCCAAATCGTATCAGGAATATGAAACTCGCTTGATCGCGGCATATGAGGCAATGGACGAGGCGGCCGAGACGGCCCTCGACAAACAAGCTGCGTTTCTCAGCGCCAAGACCGGCTTCGAGGCGGACAAGAAAGTTTTGACCGCGCTACGTGCGAGCCGAGACAACGATGCCGTTGACGCTGCTAAGGCCGCTGTGCTTACGTCGCCGAGCAAGCCGACGACTTCGCCGGAAGTGCAGCAGGCTACTACCGAAACGACACAAAGGGACAAATACGAAACGACACAAAGGGACAAATCTGAAAAAGCGGGCTGACACGCGCCGTCGTTCATTAACTTCCAAAATCATTCCCATCGAAAGAAGACTCCATGCCTTCCACGTTGACGTACCCCGGCGTTTATATCGAAGAGATCTCTAGCGGCGTGCGAACGATCGCGGGAGTTGCGACCTCGATCACGGCGTTCGTTGGTTGGGCTCCGCAAGGGCCAACGGATCGCGCTGTCCGCATTCAGAGCTTCGCGGATTTCCAGCGCGTGTATGGTGCGATCCACCCGCACAGCTATCTTGGCTACGGCGTGAAACAGTTCTTTGACAACCAAGGGAGCGACGCCTATGTATTGCGTCTCGCGAATCCAGGTGACAGCGTCGGCGAATGCAACGCCGGTGGCATTGAAGTGAAGGCCGGCAGCGTTGGTTCGTGGTCGCAATTCTATGGCGTCTCCATCAAGACGCGCGCCGCAGGTCCGAATATCGTTCGTTTTACGCTGGCCGTCGTTGCATTCGAGCGAAATCCCGATGGCAGCGTTAACCAAGACCCGAATCGAGCAATCGTTGTCGACTCGTTCAGCAATCTTTCAGCGAATCCGAATGATCCGCGTTTCGCCGACGAGATCATCAATGATGAAAAACGCGGATCGCTGTTCGTCACGATCAAATGCAACGGGGATCCCTCGGATGCAGTCGCGGTTCCTCTGAGCGCTGGCACCGAGACGCCCCCTCAAGACCCCGACGAGATCAATTCGGGCGTCCAACTCGCGCAGGTCAAGTCGCTCGCTCAGGAGAACTCGGTTCTGGACAAGATCGATCTGTTCAATCTCGTTTGTGTCCCGGGGCTGGTTGATACCACTGCGTTGGATCTGCTTTCCGTTTTCTGCCGTTATCGCCGCGCCATGCTAATCGCGGACTGTGAGCGCGACGCAAATATCACCCAACTGCAAAGTGGCCCGCCAGCTGTGTCACAAAAACGCAACGCGAGCTTCTACTTCCCTTGGCTGAAGGCGGCGGATGATTTAGCGGAAGGCCGGCTCACGGATTTTCCCCCATGCGGCTTCATGGCGGGACTATACGCGCGAACGGATGCTACTCGCGGCATCTGGAAAGCACCTGCCGGCACAGAGGCAACGTTGACTGGCGCCCTCGCCCCCAAGGTCCCGATGACCGACAAAGAGAACGGCAGCGTCAACGTGAAGGCCGTCAATTGCATCCGCAACTTTCCAGTTTATGGCACAGTCGCTTGGGGCGCGCGGACGATGGACGGCGACGACGAGGTCGGTTCCGAGTGGAAATACATCCCCGTCCGCCGAACCGCCCTGTACATCGAAGAGAGTCTCTTCCGCGGGACCAAGTGGGCTGTTTTTGAACCCAATGACGAGCCGCTTTGGGCCCAACTTCGACTGAATGTCGGTGCGTTCATGCACGACCTGTTCCGTCAAGGCGCCTTCCAAGGACGAACGCCGCGCGAGGCCTACTTTGTCAAGTGTGATAAGGAAACCACCCCGCAAAACGACATTAATCGCGGCATCGTCAACATCGTCGTCGGTTTTGCTCCGCTGAAGCCAGCGGAGTTCGTCGTCATTACCCTTCAGCAAATTGCCGGTCAAATCGAAACCTAACTTGCTCGACATCCGGAGTAATTCATGGCCAGTTTCTCAGTTAACAGCAGTCGCTTTGACCCGTATAAGAACTTCAAGTTCCGCGTCAAGTGGGACGGAAAATTCGTGGCAGGAGTCAGCAAGATGACTGCCCTGAAAAGGACGACCGAGGTCGTCAAGCACCGCGACGGCGGCGATCCCAGCTCAAGTCGCAAATCGCCGGGCCGAACGGAGTACGAAGCGATCACGCTCGAGCGCGGTGTCACGCATGACCCCGAGTTTGAGACGTGGGCCAACAAGGTCTGGAATTTTGGCGGCAAAGACGGCGGCGAAGTGTCGCTCAAGGATTTCCGCAAGGACATCATCATCGAAATCTACAATGAGGCTGGGCAAAAAGTGCTCGCCTACAATGTGCTGCGCTGCTGGGTCTCGGAATATCATGCCCTGCCCGATTTCGACGCCAACGCCAACGCTGTCGCCATTCAGATGATCAAACTCGAAAACGAGGGCTGGGTGCGCGATGCGAATGTCAATGAGCCGGCTGAGACGAGTATCTAGGTTTTCCGATGTATTGCTTGAGTACCAGCGACTTGCTGAGAATCTGGGAGCAGGCAGCGTCACAGCCGCCGGCCAGGCGATCTTTTCTTTTGTTGGCCGGCGCGACCGGTGATCTCCGCTGGACCGCGGCCTTGTCGATCGGCCAGCGCGACCGCGGCTTGATGCTGCTCCGTCGCGAACTGTTTGGCGATCGGGTTGAAGGTCTGACGCAATGCCCCCAATGTCAATCGCGCGTAGAAATGCGCTTTGCAGTGAGCCAGATCGTACAACAAGCGATAGCGATGGAGACAGCGCCGCTGAAAGTCAACGGTTACGAGGTGCAGTGGCGTTTGCCCACCTGCGGGGACCTGGCGGAACTAGCCGACGAGACTTCGCCCAACCGCCTGCGACAGCGTTTGCTCGAGCGCTGCCTGGTGGCAGTGCAGCACCAACAGCAATCGATCGGGTTGCCTGACTGCCCGCCAGAATTGATTGATGTCGTATGCCAGGCCATGGCAAGCGCCGACCCGCTGGGCGATGTTCAACTCGACGTGACTTGTCCGGATTGTAGTCTGGCATGGAATGCAGGATTCGATATTGGCGCGTTCCTGTGGCGCGAAATCGATGCCTGGGCGCGGCGGCTGTTATCCGACATCTATCGATTGGCATCGGCGTTCGGCTGGAGCGAGGCGGAAATCCTGACCATGTCAAATCGTCGTCGGCGCATCTACCTTGACCTGGTGCGCGCATGACCGACTATCTAGCTGCCATCGCGCAGCGCTCGCTTTCGCAGCTGGGGGAAGTTCAGCCCACGCCCGCTTCGCTCATCAACGGCACTGAGAAGGCGCGGCCTTGGTCGAATTTTCTCGAGCCGAGCGCTCGTGCAGCGTTTGAAGAATCGAGCGAGCTTGTCGTAGCAGCGCAGCCAAATGAGCAAGAGCCGGTCGCATCGCATTCATCTACCAAGGGCCCGGCGGCCGGTGTGGATTACGCTATCTCGAATGGTGCACCGCGCCTGCTCTCCGCGACTGATACTTTGGACCGTGGCAGTGAGTCTACTTTTGACACGCAACCGGCAAAACTCCAAACCCTCAGCGTCGAAGCGAATGAGCCTGCGACAACGCTCGACGAGCGGCGTGCCAGGCAGAGCCGCGGACGAGAGCCCGAACGAACCGTCCTTCCGGCCCAATATCCATCTGACGCTCAAGTTCGTTTCAAAGCCCGGGTCCTGCCATTCAACGAACAGCCTTTAAGAAATGAAGGAGAACCAGGCGCCGAGCGCCGAGATCTTTCGACTCCGCTCTTGCTGGCTGAAGATAATCAGCCGCCCACCGGTAAATTGCCGCTTCATAACACCACCGCGGTGACCGAAGTCGCGAATGACAAGCTACTGACTTCATTGAGTCCGGACGCGCCGAGGGAGATGCAGGTGCAACCGCTCGTTCCTTGGTTCGAAGGGCAGCCGCCGCGAAGCCAAGCAGCGCCGGCTGCGGTGAGCGCGGCGATTGAGTCTGCGCCGGCTGAAACGGTTGTGCATGTCACGATTGGCCGCGTTGAAGTTCGGGCGAATATGCCATCGACAGCAGTGCGCCAGGAGCCGCAGCCGCGTCATCGATCGCAAACACTGGAGGAGTATTTACGTGGTGTGCAGCCAGGGAGGCCCTCATGAGCACCGCGCGGGCGATTGCGGCCGTCACCCAGCGACTAGTCGATGTGCTCCAAACGACGGGGGCCACCGCCTCGGCGAAACCGCTGGACAAGGCGACGGACCAATTGAATGTGTTTCTCTATCACGTGTCGATTGATGCTACATGGCGCAACCAGGACCTCCCTCGCCCGGCCGGACGCGGCCAACCAGCACGTCCACTGTTGCCCTTGAACCTTTTTTACTTGATTTCCGCCGTCCACGCGAATCACGACAATGACATCGACCGCCATGATTTTCTCGGCAAAGCGATGCTGAAGCTCCATGACCTGTCGCTGAGTGGATCGATTGCATTCAAGCCAGAAACTGGAATCAAGAACCAACCAGGTTCGATCCACATCACAATGCAGCCACTCTCCATCGATGAGATGTACAAGTTGTGGTCGGTGTTCCAAGCGCCGTTTCGACCATCCGTGGGCTACGAAGTGGGCGCCGTGTTGATCGAAAGCGAATTGCCCGACTCACTGCCGTTGCCCGTGATCAGTCGTGGTCCGAAATCGACCGGTTGGGATGCAACCACGCAGTTCCCGGCCGTAGTGAATTCCATAGGGTTCGATCCGAAGATTCAGCCAGGTGCGCGTCTCGGCGACTCGATCACGATCAATGGACAGAACCTCAAGCAATTGGAATCGACGCTCGTCATTTTCGAGCATCCGCTGAAAGATCCAAAAACCCGCAAACCGACTAGCATCAGTCCCGATAAGCTGACCGTCGACATTCCCGATGAATCGAACGACTGGCCGGCCGGCGTTTATATGGTCTCTGTGCAAAATACGGATAGCAGCGGCCACACGTACCGATCAAATGCGGTTCCTCTTCTTCTGCTGCCACAGATTGTAGTGCCGCCGGGTGGCCTAAGGGTGGTCGCGGATGGACACGATTTGTCCCTCACTTTGACTTGCAAACCGCGGCTTCAGAAGGAGCAGCGTGTTCAGATATTGATCGGATCGGCCGTCCTAAACAGACAACTTCCAGACAACTCCCTGACGACGGTTACGGCCAAATGGAAAAAGGGAAGTATCACGTTCCCGCCCGATGAGACGCGCTTTGCACGGCTCCGCGTCGATGGCGTCGACAGCCTCGTTTACGATCCGGACAACCCTCAGCTCGGATTTGATCCTGACCTCGAGGTGAAGGGATGGCCGCCGGAATGAGTGATCTCACGACAGGCCAATGGCGTGAGCTGAATGATCGTTCGATCATGTCGGCCGTGTCGTGGGTGCGGGCGCTGCTTCGCGAACGCTCCAACCTGCAGCCGCAGCGGACGGCACCGCGGCGTAGGGGGTTTGGGTCTTGTTTTTCGTGGCCCGCACCGGAAAAAACAATTCCCAGCCAAGTCGAGGAAATAGAATCAGGCACCACCGCCGCAGATGCGCGGTCGAAATGGCAGGAAGCGAACGCCGAGCTCGAAAAAAATGGCAGTGAGTCCACGCTCGCGCAACTGGCAAGACGGTTTCAACTCAGCCCTTTCGAACAGAACATTCTCCTACTGTGTCTCGCGTTTGAGCTCGATACGAGGGTGGGATATTTATGCGGTCTAGTTCAAGATCGGCCCCATCGGCCGTTTCCGACGTTCGGGCTGGCCATGAGATTGTTCGACCAGCCCGAGTGGAATGCCTTGCCCCCCGAACGTCCGCTTCGCAAATATCAACTCGTGGAATTTCGTCATCCGGGGGGCACGCCCCTCGTCGGCGCCGAACTCCGACTGGACGAGACAGTCCTTCACTATTTGCGCGGCGTGCCTTCGCTCGACGCTCGACTGACGGCTCTGGCTTCGTCGCTCGATGATCCGGTCGAGCCAGTGGCAGCGTCGCAGCAGCCACTCGTCGATTGGCTGAGCGCCACCCTCACAGATGTGGATGGATCGTCGTTGGTCGTGCAGTTGTCAGGGAACGCTGGCGAGGCGCTGCGTGCGGCAAACGCGGCGGCACGGCAGGCGGGCTGGCGAATGTACCACACCTCGCTTGATGCTCTGGCATCCGCGACCGGCCTGCTAGACGAGCTCACGCGACTCTGGCAGCGCGACAGCGCCTTGTTTCGGCTGGCCTTGTTTGTCGATGTGCAAGATTCGAGTGGCGCGAACGATCCGGCAGCGAAGGCGCGACTCGTGAAGTTTGCAGCCGGGGTGAGCTCACCCATCGTATTGACGGTGCAGGAACGAATGCCGCTGTGGGGCATACCACAGTTTTTCGCCGATGTGCCGTCGCCTACGCCACGTGAGCAACATACGGCGTGGCTGACAGTTCTTCCTGAAGCGCTGCCGGATCGCGATGCTGTTGCAGGCGAATTGTCGCGGCAGTTTTGCATCAGCACGTCGGAAATGCATGTCGCGGTTGCGTCGGCCCTGAGTTTGCAGGGTCAAATCGCGCCCCAGGACTTTCGGGCGGGACTATGGCGCTCCTGCCGCGAGTGCAGCCGGCCGCGGCTGGATGGTCTAGCCCAACGAATCGACGTCAAGGCGACGTGGGACGATTTGGTGCTGAACGAGGCGGCCTGGCGAATGTTGGAACAGGTTCGCAGCCAGGTGAAATGCCGCTGGCGCGTGTACGACGACTGGGGCCTCGCCGAGACGATGAACCGCAATCTCGGAATATCCTGCCTTTTTGCCGGCGAGAGTGGCACCGGCAAAACCATGGCGGCCGAAGTCATCGCCAACGATCTGCAGTTAGATCTGTTCCGCGTTGATCTGTCGATGGTCGTCAACAAATACCTCGGCGAGACGGAGAAGCACCTGCGGCACCTGTTCGACGCCGTCGAATCGTGCGGCGCTATCCTCTTCTTCGATGAATGCGACGCCCTGTTCGGCAAGCGGAGCGAAGTGAAGGACAGCCACGACCGGTACGCGAACATCGAAATCAGCTACCTGCTTCAGCGACTGGAATCCTATCGCGGCTTGTGCATTTTGACGACCAACAATCGGGGGGCGCTCGACCAGTCGTTTTTGCGACGGTTTCGCTTCATCGTGACGTTTCCTACGCCGTCGTTGGCCGAACGCAAACTGATCTGGCAAAAGCAGCTCGGTGCACCAGCCAGTTCTTCGCGTGCGCACATTCCCACAGCTTCGCTCGATTACGACCGACTGGCGCGGTTGCCATTCACAGGAGGCAATATTCACAGCGTGATCCTCAACGCTGCCTTTCGCGCCGCCAGCCGCGCTGCCGGAATCAGCGTCACGATGCGCGACGTGCTGGCGGCAGCGCGCGACGAACTGGTCAAGCTGGAGCGACCGATCGATGAATCGGATTTTCTCTTCGCGGATTTCGAAGCGCCGGAGACCGCCGCATGAAAATCCACGTCCACATTGAACGGCTCGTTTTGAACGGTCTGCCCGTCGAGCGGAGTGCCGCGCCGCAGATCGAACTGGCCATGCAGCAAGAGCTCGCTTCTCTGCTAACCACAGCCGCGCCGCCCTCGAGTGTTCTGTCTGCCGGTGCAATCCCAACATTGAGGGTGGCTCCCATCACGATCGCCGAGCGTACCCCGTCTCGGACCATCGGCGCGGCCATTGCCCGATCATTGCACGGAGGACTTTCACAATGACGACGCCCGTCCGCGCTCCAGTCAAGACGAACGGCCCTGCGATCACGACGCTCGCGCGCCCGATGGTGCAGCGCAAGTGCGACTGTGGCGCTGCCGCCAAATCGGGACAAAAATGTCAGGAATGCGAAGAGAAAGCGAAAACCGGCGTCGTGCAAAGATCGGCATCCGGCCCGGAGTCGGTCGGCGCCGTGCCTTCAATCGTGCACGAGGTTTTGCAGCGCCCTGGCCAGCCGCTGGATCGCCAAACACGGGACTTTTTCGAACCGCGTTTCGGCGCCGATTTCAGCGGAGTGCGTGTGCATACCGATGGCCGCGCAGCCGAATCGGCACGTGCCGTAAGCGCGCATGCCTACACGGTCGGCAACGACATCGTGTTTGGCCATGGCGAATATCGTCCCGATACGCCAAGTGGTAAGGCGCTGCTTGCTCATGAGTTGACACACACTCGGCAGCAGAGTGGTTTTCGTACTTCCCGAGCCACGAATCTGCCGGATCGAATTTCGGGAAACGATGCAGCGGAACGGGAAGCGGAGAATGCGGCTCAATCAGTCATGTCTGGGATGCCCTTACTCGTCAACATGCGATCTTCCCATGATGTTCTTCAACGAGACGAATGTGATGACTTTCTTACGGATGCCGTCAACAACGAAAAACAACCGCAACGTGGCAATCAATCGCGCAGCCCAAGCCCGAGCACCTTTGGAAGACTGGTGCATAAAGAAGTCCTAAAGCAATTCATGGGAACGCCTGGTGCGATCAAGCCAAGAAAAATTCCCACTGGTTCCGCTGCACCGTATCGTGACAGTCCCCAAATATTTAGTGACATGGCAGGCGACGGCACGCCCGACTTGAAGGTCTTTGCACAGATTGGTACCGAGATTGAAATCGCTGAAATCAAGCCCGCGAGTTGGGTGAGGCGCGTCGACGCCGAGCAGCAACTCAAAAATTACATCGAGAAAGCAAATAGAGACGAGGTGAGGGACGAGCTTAGAAAAAGGCTGAAAATCGAATTCAGTCAATTTTCACCGATGGATCCTAGCCGATATCCCGCTCAGTCTCTTGGAGTCGGTGGCAAACTCGTTCAACTACTCTGGTGTGGGAAAGGGATCCTGTTGTACGCCGTCGTACAAGGACCTGTGGAGAAGAAAAAGGCCGAAGATCTTCCCACTGAGACTTACGAAATCATTCTCAAGTCAAACCACTTGACCTTCGAGGCCCAACGCTCGGCGTCGGGACCTCCCGGTCCTGATGGGAAAAAGAAACCAAGCAATCAGTGGCTGCAGCTTGATGACGCGCGCAACGCAGCCGTCGCGCGTTCGATCCCGGGAATCACATTCCTGAGGGCACGCGGATACAAGGATCGGAAGGTCGATCCGGTGATTATCGGTATCACGACTCGAACAGACAACAATCCGAAGGGCCTTCCACTCCATATCCCTCCAACTATGAATATCGTGGAGGTTGAATACCACAAGGACGCTAAGGAACTGCGCCTTCCGAAAGGCGCCAAGCGCATCCCTTTCGATTTCACGGGATTGAGTCAAGGTGAACTTACCCTACAATCCTTCAGCGAAGAAAAGGGTCTCTCCGGCAAAGGAATCATCCGCCCCAGCATTCCACTCTTGCGCGGCGCAGAGCTCCACATTGCGTTTGCGGGCGAAGAGCTGCGCGTGACCGCGCCAGTTCCCAAGGACAAGCTCAAGAGCTTGCCCGGGCTGCATATCACCGAAGCGGGGCTCAATTTCGAGCTGTCGCCTGAGTTCAAGCCGTCGGGCGAGATCAAATTCGAAATCGGACCCAAACAAAAGCCGTTCGGCAGCGGCTTCGTCCGCATTTCGGCCGATGAACAAGGCTTTTTGGCTCAAGGCGACCTCAGCGCGCGCGTGCCTGGATTCGAAGAATCCACGGTTCACGTCAGCTATCGACCGTCGACGGGCTGGCAGGGCACGGCTCATCTGAAGACAAGCAAATCGTTCGTCAAAAATGCCGAGGTCACGGTTGGCCTGAATGATCGGGGCTTCGATATCAGCGGCAATGTGAAGATTGAGTTGCCCGGTGATCAGTCAGTCGGTCTCGACGTGGAGAAGAAAGGAGACAAAGTCGTCTTTATCGGCAGCGGCAAGTTCAAGGTTCCCGGGGACAAGGTCGATCCGGTCGAGCTGCGTTTTACCTGGGACGGCGAGCACCTCAAGGGGCACGGCGATACTGGCTTCCGCTTCAAGGGCTTTACCGGCACCATCAACGTCACCTATGCCGACGGCAAGGTGTCCGGCGTTGGCACGCTAGATTTTGTAAAGCCCAAGGCCAAAGGGAAGCTGCGGCTGAAAATGAGCCCCGAGCAGCGCTTTTCCGGCGAAGGGGAAGTGACGTATCAGTTCACCGACAATCTCATCGGGACTGCCGGCGTCGTCGTCGACGAGCAAGAGAAGGTCACGCTCAAGGGAGCGCTGGAGTTTCCCAAACCCATTCCGCTCTTCAAGGCGTTCCAAGGAGACCGCGAGATCTTTTCAATCGGCGTGAGCATTCCCATTCCCGGCGCGTCGATCGGAACGGTGGGCCTCGTGGCGCGAATCGAAGGGGCGCTGTCCGCCGGCTACAACATTGGGCCCGGCGAACTGCGCAACGTCAAGCTCAAGTCAATGGTGAATCCGTTCGAGGACAATCCTCATTTGGATATCGAGTTATCAGGGCAGCTGTATATCGGCGCCGCCGCCCACGTTACTGGCAGCATCCGCGGCGGCATCATGTTGGAGGCCTATATCGCCTCCGTCTCGGGCGGCCTCGAGCTTAGGACGACAGCGGCGCTGGACGGTCATTTTGCGGCGAACGCTGCAATCAAATATCAGGAATCGCACTTCATCGTCAGCGGCGAATTTGAAGTGATTCTGCAACTGCTCTTCAAGCTTGCGATCGACGCGTATGTGAAGGCACAGGCCGGCATCGGCCCGTTCAAGAAGGAGACCAGCAAGACCTGGAATTTAGCCGGACACACCTTTGATCCAGGCCTCAAACTGGGCGTGAAATCAAAGAAACCGATTGTTTACGACTCGCAAAAAGTCTTCGAGGCGCCCTCGTTCGACGACATTGAGGTCACCAAACCGAACCTGAACGTCCAGGACATGATGGGAAAAATTTTCGCCGCTGGCAACAAGCCAGAGGAGGTCAAGCAATGACCACCTTTGCCAACTCCCCGCGGCTTTTGCGCGGCGGCATCGTACTCGTCGATCCGCAGACGCTCGCGCCGGCCCAGAACACGCCGGTTGTGGGCGGAATCATTGCGCTTCAGTACAACCCCGATTCGATCACGCGAACTCTGCAGGCACTGACTGTTGGGACCGATGGACAGGACCATTCGGAGGCGATGCGGTTGAAGGGGCCGCCCGTCGAAACCATCAAGCTTGAGGCAGAAATCGACGCGACCGATCAGCTCGACAAAAACGACGGCGTCGCCGCGCAATTCGGCATTCAGCCGCAGCTCGCCGCGCTCGAGTCGCTGGTTTATCCGACATTTCAACAAATCGACGGCACTCGTCGGATGGCCGCGAGCGGGACCCTGGAAATTCTGCCGATGGAGACGCCGCTGGCCTTATTCGTCTGGAGCAAAACGCGAATCGTTCCGGTGCGGATCACCGAGTTTAGCGTCACAGAGGAAGCATTTGATACCAACCTAAACCCGATCCGGGCCCGTGTGTCGCTTGGCCTGCGCGTGCTGAACATGAACGACCTGGGCTTCGACCATCGTGGCAGCGATCTGTTTTCACGATACCACAAGCAAAAAGAAGATCTCGCACAGCGCGCGCCGCGCGCCGACCTTGGAATTCTTGGAATTGGAGCCATCGGATGATCGATCCCTTGCAGATGCTGATGCAACAAGCGGCTGACACGGTGTCGCCGTTTGCTGAGAACAGCCGTTACCGTTACGTGCCGACGGCAACCACCACGCTGCCCGACGGCCGGCAAGTTACGTATTTGACGCGACGAAACGTGCCGCAACCCGACGACCTCGCCACGCTGGCGTGGCATGTGCTGAAGTGCGACGACCGGCTTGATCGCTTGGCGAATCAATACTTGAACGATCCCGAATTGTTCTGGCGAATCTGCGACGGCAATCGAGCGCTACGTCCCGACGACTTGAGTGACGACCTGCCGCAAACCGGGCCGCCCCGTTTGATTCGCATTGCCCTGCCGGCGGGAGTCCCTGCAGCCAGCCAGCCGGATTGAGCCCGACGGAGGACGTTTTCCGGTGGCGCCATAGGGAAGCCGCCAACGAGATAGGAGCTAGCCCACGATACCGAGGTGTCCGACGACTGGATGAGTCGAGGCGAAGCGCAAGGAGGAGCAACGTGGACCTATTAGTCAGCAGATTGAAGCGCGATGATCAAAGGTGTTCAGTTAACGCTACTTGCCGGTCCGGTACTGCCGGCGCCGGTACCGTCGTTCGTGACAGAGTCGTTGACGAACGTCCGCGTCACGATCGCGACGACGGAAGATGCCGGCAAAGGCGAGGCGCCATTCCCTGCCCGCAGTGGCTTCGAGCTCCAATTCACGCTCGGCAAACGGTCCCCTCTGGAGACCCTATTTCTGCTGACCGGCGGCGGCGCGCCTCCGCTCTTGCGGGTCATTCTGATCGCCACGCTCAATGGCAATCCCGAAGTGATTATTGATGGATTCGTACAGAAGCAAGATGTCAAGCACGGCACCGCGACAACGCCATCGGTACTGACGCTCTACGGCAAAGACATCACGGCCGCGATGGACTTCATCAAGTTCACGGGGCTTCCACTTCCGGGAATGCCGGTTCCCGCACGCGTGCTATTCATTCTGGCCAAATATGCCGTCCTGGGTGTTTTACCGATTGTCATCCCGACGGTCCTCCCCGATGTGGACGACCCGGTCGAAAAGATCGTGGCCCAGAAGGGCACCGACTATGCCTACCTGTGCAAGCTGGCTCGCGATGCCGGATACGTGTTCTACGTCGAGCCCGGACCCGTGCCCGGAACGAACAAAGCGTACTGGGGTCCGGAAATCAAAGTCGGGCTTCCGCAGCCGGCGCTCAACTACGACATGGACGCCCACACCAATGTCGAAACGTTATCGTTTCAGTTCGATAACTCGAAGAAGACGGCGCCAATCGCCTATGTTCGACTCGACGCCGTGCCGGTACCCATTCCGGTGCCTATTCCAGACATCAGCTTGATCAATCCGCCGCTGGGTTTGATCTCACCGTTCCCGTTCAACGCCGACACGATTCCTGGCACGGCGAAGATGTCGCTTCCCCAAGCCATGTTGTTTGGTTTGTCGGGGACGGCTGCGGCCGCGGAATGTGTCACCGGAGAGGGCACGCTGAATGTCGTGCGATACGGTCGCCTGCTGAAGGCCCGCCAACTCGTCGGCGTGCGTGGGGTGGGTACGGCGTTCGACGGGCTCTATTACGTGAAAAGCGTTACGCATGATATTCGCCGCGGCGAATACAAACAGTCCTTCAAGCTCAGCAGAAATGGTCTTGTTTCCACAGTTCCCAGGGTGCCGGTATGAGATTCGAACTCGAAGAAACACGAATGGATGTTCGCAGGTATTTTGGCAAGTATCGCGGGACCGTACTCAACAATATCGACCCGCTCAGCCGCGGCCGGCTGATGGTGTCGGTGCCCGACGTGCTCGGCCTCGCGCCCTCGACCTGGGCACTGCCATGTGTACCGCTGGCTGGGGCGCAAAACGGTTTTTACGCCATGCCCATTATTGGCTCGGGCGTATGGATCGAATTCGAACAGGGTGATCTCGACTTCCCGATCTGGGTTGGTTGCTTCTGGGGCTCGGCCGCAGAAGTGCCGTCGATGTCGCGAGTCGCGCCCCCACTCGTGCCAGCCATCACGCTGCAAACGCCGCTGCAAAACGGCATCACGATTAGCGACGTCCCTGGGCCGACAGGTGGCATCATGCTGAAGTGCGCGACTGGGGCGTCCATCCTGGTTAACGACACGGGCATTTTCATTCAGAACGGTAAAGGAGCCGTATTAACGTTGACCGGTCCGTCCGTGGATATCAACAACGGGGCGCTCACTGTCGTCTAGTCATTCGCAAAGTTCGCATCGTAAGGGAGCCGTACATGCCAGGATTTTTGTTGCACGCCGGTGCTCAGGTGCAATGTATGCACGCTGGCCAGGCTCAGCCAACAGCGCCGAACAGCCGCGTGCTGGTTTCGGGGCAGCCGACCGTGCTAGTCACCGCGCCGCATGCAATTACCGGCTGCACATTGCCGCCGCCATCGGCGGGCAATGGCCCGTGCGTGACAGCCTCGTGGAATACCGCCGCCACACGCATCACCTCGTTGGGCCAGCCGCTTTTGCTGCAAGACAGCCAGGCGATCTGCACGCCTTCGGGGACGGGAGTGTTGATTTTGAGTACGCAGACGCGCGTTACGGGAGTTTAGACATGTTGTACATCGATCATCCGTTTCAATTCGATGCCACAGGTGCGACCGCGCGAACAACCTGGGTCAACCATGTGCTGGACATGATCTGCCAGCTACTTCTCACGAATATTTCCGAGCGAGTGAATCGCCCCGACTTCGGCACGCCCCTATCTAGAGCGTGTTTTTCGCCGAATTCGGATGTGCTTGGCGATGTCACCCAATTCCTCGCCCGTGCGGGTTTACAGCGCTGGCTGGGAGACGCCATTGAGATTATTGAGTTGGTGGCTCTGGCCGAAGACGCGGTGCTGAAACTCGACCTCAAGTACCGAATCCGCGGCGAAGATACGATCCGGCAGGATCAACGCCGACTTCCACTGCCGGAAGGAGTCTCGCCATGACCGAGGACATGGTCGTCAATGACTGCCTGACCGCCCGCCGCAAGCACATTCGTGCGTCCAAGTCGGTGTTCGGTCTCGATTTCGTCGAAATCCATCCGCCAACCTCATCGAGCCCCACGACCACGGCTCCGCCGGCCAACAGAACAGTTGCAACACCAAGCCATCGCTCGAATCGTGGGCAAAAAGCGGTCGGCACGAACAATCCCCGGTTTAGCTTGCACTTTCTTGGCCGCAAGCCAGCCGGCTTGGAGGAGCGGCAGATTGTGCTGACTCCCGTCGGCCAGGAACAGCCACTGTCTGTGGAAATCGTGCCCAAGCCGGCGCACAGTCATCCACATTCGATTGAAATCGAAGTGAAAGAGCAGGTATGCGAAGCCACGGAGTACGAGCTCACCCTGGATTTGCCCGCTAGTTTCAAGCCGATTCTGGATCCGCTCTTTTCCGCGCTGACGTTTAGATTTGATACCAGCAGTCCTGCAGGTGGCGACTGTGCGGCTCTTGCTCCGGTGGCCCCCGCTGCGTCGCCCGCACCGGAAATTAATTACCTCGCCAAAGACTATTCCACTTTTCGTCAGTTGCTGCTCGACCGCCTGGCAGTGATCATGCCCGATTGGCACGATCGCTCACCGGCCGATGTGGGCGTGATGCTCGTCGAGATTTTGGCTTACGCTGCCGATCATCTGAGCTACTATCAGGACGCCGTGGCCGCGGAGGCCTATCTCGGAACGGCGCGGCTTCGGCAATCGCTGCGGCGGCATGCCCGGCTCGTCGATTATCGAATTCACGAAGGATGTAACGCCCGTGCGTGGGTCTGCGTTGAAGTTGACTCGCCGGTCGAAATCGACAACGCCCAGGCGCTGTTTTTTGTGGCGCTACCAAAGAACTATCTCGGGCCGGGCCAATCCTTGTCGCGCGATGAACTCGAGCGCTTAAGCACTCCGCCGCGCCGATGCGAAGTGTTCGAACCGATGACCAGTCGCGCGGTGCAGCTCTGGCCCGGACATAACAAGTGCCGGATTCACAAATGGGGAGGCGCCCGGCCCTGCTTGCCGAAGGGGGCTACCTGCGCCGATTTAGTCAACGCGAATGATTCCGAAAACGCGCTCCACTTGAAGCAAGGTGACCTCGTCGTCTTTGAAGAGGTGCTCAGTCCTTGGACGGGAGACGCGGCTGATGCCGATCCACTGCACCGGCACGCCGTGCGAATCAAACGCGTCAAGGAATTGCGTGACGAACTGCTTGATATCTCGCTGGTGCACATCGACTGGGACGAAGCCGACGCGCTGCCTTTCCCGATTTGGATCTCTAAGCCACCCCAGGCCGCATGGAAAGAGACGGACGACACGTATGTGAGCGTTGTTCGCGGGAATATCCTGCTGGTCGATCATGGCCGTAAGGTATTCGACGATCCAGTCAATCTTGAGAAGACGCACGAGCCGCCTGATGCGTTGTCGGCACACTATCCGCTGGCCGAGGTGCAGGCCAAGCTGTCGGCGCCGAACTTGACTTTCAGCGACAATTTGGCCGCCTCGAATGTGCCGGCCGCGAAGCAGTTGCTGCAAGACAAACGCCGTGCAGTCCCGCAACTCGTGTTGCGGGCGAAGTCGAGTATGCGGCGGCTCGTCGGGGACTTTTCCATTCTGGAGCTGCGCGATTCGCACCGAATTGCAGAAAGCCTGCTGAGTCGGTATGTAACCGATGACCGTCATCCAGTTTTAGATCGCTTGCCCCGCGCGACCCGTCGCTTGCGCCAAATCGTGCAAACATGCGGGTGCAAAAGAGACCATGAGACGCTTACGCCACTGGCCGACTTGGGGAGCTTTCGTGCGGCCATTCTCGACGACTTGCGCGACATTTGGATGCCGCGCTACGATCTCCTGGATAGCAATCCGAGCGACTCGCATTTTGTCGTCGAGATGGCCGACGATCGAGGGGCAAATCTTCGCTTCGGACAGCACGGCTTCGGCCGGACACCCGATCTCGATGAAAATCCAGACCTGAGCGAGATGCATGCCGACTACCGTGTCGGCAATGGCACGGCGGGCAACATTCCGGCCGAGGCGATCAATGCGTTCGGATTTTACCGCGGTTACAGCGCCGGTATTGTCAGTGTCCGCAATCCGCTGCCGGCCGTCGGCGGCGTCGATCCCGAGACTCCGCGCGAGATTCGACTGTTTGCTCCACAGGCCCTTCGCACGCGTCTCGAGCGTGCCATCACGGCAGAAGACTATCAGCGCATCACGATGCGCGAATTCGGCGAATTCCTGCAAGCCGCCAAGGCGACTTTGCGCTTTACGGGACATGAGTTCGAGGCACTGATCGCCGTCGATCCCCGCGGTCGGGAAAATGCCGACAAACGGCTGCTGCGGCGCATTCGCTCGACCTTGAATCGGTATCGGCGGATCGGACACGAAGTCAAAGTTTTGGGCGCACAGCGAATCGTTCCGAAGCTCAAACTCGCCATTTGTGTCGGAGCCCATGGGATCGTTGAACAGGTACGCGGCGAACTGGACCGGCTCTTCAGCGATCACGTTCTGCCGGACGGGTCGCTGGCATTCTTTCATCCGGATCGCTTGACGTTCGGCGAGGGAGTTTTTGTCAGTCAGATCGTGTCAGCTGCTTCCCAGGTGCCTGGCGTAGTGCATGTCGAAGTTCTCGAGCTTTATCGCCGGGGCGAAGCTCCGGCCGATGAAATCGAGAACGGCGTGCTTCCCTTGGGGCCGCTGGAAATTGTTCGCTTCGAAAACAACCGACAGCACAAGGAATTTGGCGTGCTGGATCTAGTCCTGAAGGGTGGGCGATGAATAAGCCTGATTGCAATTGCGCGGACAGCCCGCCGCTGGCGGCGCCGCAATCCATTGTCAATCCCGCCGGCGCCAATGCACTCAGCGCGCGCGTGGGCGTTCACGCCACCTTTCTGGAGGAAATGAAGCGGCGCTTGTCGAGCCGCGACTATCCACAGCTGGCCCGGCTCCGCACGCGTCTGGCCAGCGATCCCGCGATCGCGCTTCTCGACGCCTGGGCAACGGCGGGCGACGTGCTCACGTTCTACAACGAGCGCATTGCCAACGAGGGCTATCTCCGCACCGCGACCGAGCAGCGCTCACTGGTGGAGCTGGCCCGCCTCATCGGCTATCGCCCCGGTCCTGGCGTCGCGGCGAGCGTATTCCTGGCATTCACCTTGGAAAAAGATTCCAAGCAAGCTGCCGCTGAAACTCTGATTCCCGCAGGCACCGCAGCCACCAGCGTTCCCGGCGACAGCGAGACTCCGCAAACCTTCGAAACATCCGAAGACCTGCGCGCCCGGCCAGAATGGAACGCAATCAAGCCCCGACTGACGATTCCGCAGCTTATCACCAGCACGAACAACATCGACAGTCTTTTCCTTAATGGAACAGACTTCCAGCTAAAGCCCAATGATCGAATCCTGCTGGAATTGGCAGACGCCGGTGGTGAGGTTGTCTTAACTGTCCAAGACGTCCGCATTGATAGCGCGAACAAAACAACGGAACTCGTTTTGGTCGAAACGCTCTTCTCGGTTCACAAACTTTACCGTCAGATTTCGACTCGAGTCGACGCGTTCTTGATCCGTGCAGCCAGAACGCAGGGATTCAACTGGCTTGAGGATAACGCCTCGCTGCCGCTGACAACATTGAAGAACGGCGATAATACCGTTTTGCCTAAGATTCTGCCGATGCAGCAATGGAATCGATTGTCTGAATTTGATGAACGATTCCTAGCATCACCGCAACATAAGGGCTGGGTGCTAACAGTTCCCGAAACGAAGGCTGCTGAAGCGAAAACAGAATTAGACAAGCCCGATTCGATCTTCAATACGTTGACCGACAAGCTTCGCAAGGCGATCGAAGACGGATGTAAACCGCTCATCAAGGACATGCAGAAGATTTGCGATGATCTAGTGCTGCTAGATGACCGCGCGATTAAATTTTGCGCCGCCGTGGACCACGACGCGCTAGTGGACGCGGGAGGCGTACCCAACACATCGTTGAACGTTCAGCAAGGTAAATTGCAGGATCTTTTTGATGCCAGCCCTGCCAATTTTGGAGCGGCGCAAGGGATCTTGAGGGGCTGGTGGGGAATCAAAACGTCGGGCGGCTTAAATACGCGCGCGCAAGTTCTCAATGATATTTTCTCGCAGCTCAAAACCGCCCTGACACCGACCGCAAGCTATCCCTTCACGCCGCAGATTGAAAAGATTGTTCAAGCTGCGGAAGACATTGCTTCAGTTACGCCACTGGCAGGAGGTCCCGCTCAAGACAGGATCGATAACCTGCACGATACCGTTTTGGCAAAGGTATCATCCTATGTGGCGACGCTCGATGCTCTGGTAAACCTTCCTGCGGCCCCTACATCTACGATCCTGCAAGAGGTCGACAAGCAACTACTGAAACCGATTCGAACTGCGCCAACCCCTCTCGACAAGCATAAGCTTTCGGTAGCGCAGATTGCTCACGAAGGGAACGCAAAAGCAATCGCCGATGCCGCGCGGGATTTGGCAGATATTCTTCTCGCATTTCCCGATTTCATCAATCAACGTCGCAGTTTGTTCGCGGTCGAAGCACAAAAAGTCCTAAGCGCCTTCGATTCCCTGGAGCCAATTACCGACCCTTCAGTCAAAAACGCCTGGACCCAAGTCAAAGAGGTGCTCAACCAGGCGCAGGCCAAGAGCTTGGACTTATACGCGACGCCGTTGAATATAACGATGGACTTGATCGGCGGTGATACGACCGGACTGATTCAACTGGTCTCAAGTGTGACCGTCCCAGGAAATCTCAACCTGACACATAAGCTGCAGGACCTCGCCCGCGCGCTACGGCGCCTGACCGCACTCAACGGTGGTAGTGGAGCGGTGGCATCAGGTCCAAGTCAAACGTCAACGTCGGTCGGCGGAATTGGGCAGGTTACCAAGTCAGAAAGCGAGACAGGCCTTCCCTCCGGCAATGAGATCTTGCAACGCGTTGCCAATGAAGTCCTATCGATACCCGCTAATACGGCGGCGGACGTCGTCGCCCAACTCGCCGCGTCTTTTGGACTTGTCTCGCGCGAAGAGCTCAAGGCGAAATGGGCCGCCGTCACCAACGGTGAACAAGAAACGTCCGCCGCCTTACTCTCATTGCCCATTCAACTGTTCGGACACAACGCGCCACGTCAAATATTCAAAGACGATCTGACGTTGATTCAGGACGCCCCAGATTGGGATGTAAAGAATAATGATTACAAAGGAGAAGTCTTTCTAAGCACCGAGGTGCAGTCGATTCCAACGCCCTCGTTCATCCTGCTGCAGATTTTGGGCAAGGACGAACAACGCTGGCCAATACGCGATTCGCAGATTGTGTCACGCTCGAACTATGGCTTAACGCAAAAAACGACACGTGTCGATCTGGACGACGCGGACCAGAATTGGACTGCGCCCTGGCGACCCAATCCGGACACGGATATCTCGATCGCGTATTTGCGCAAGACTCTCGCCATAGTGCCGATCAAAAGACTGCCTTTGGCCGACTGCCCTCTGGTTAGCACAATTGGTAAGGATGCGAATGGTAGCGGGCTCACCACGGCTCACGACTTCGCACTCGAGACAGACCAGATTGAGTTGGACGACATTTATCTTGGTTTTTGCCCGGGTCAATGGATTGCAGTTGAGGGTGAACGCAGCACATTGCCTGGGGTGATTTCACGTGAACTTTGCCGCATTAGCCATGTGCGTCATAAATTGCGAAAGTTGCCTGGCGACACGGTCCACACCCGCATCTACCTTGATCGCCCCTTGCAGCACACCTACAAGCGCGACACCTTTACGATTTACGCCAACGTCGTGAATGCTACGCACGGCCAGACCGTCCGCCAGGTCCTCGGCAGCGGCGAAGCCAGCGTTCCCTTCCAGAAATTCTCCCTCTCCAAGCATCCGCTGACTTACCTGGCGGCGCCCACGGCCAACGGCGTTGTCAGTACGCTGCAAGTGCGCGTCAACAATATCCGTTGGCACGAACAAGATTCCCTGCTGGATTCCGCGCCAAACAGCCGCGACTACGTCATTCAGTCTGACAACGACTGGCACTGCGCCATTCAGTTCGGCGACGGCATCACGGGCGCAAGATTACCGACAGGCCGCGAGAATGTGCGGGCCGTCTATCGAACCGGGCTGGGGACGGCAGGCAACGTGAAAGCGGGGGCAATCTCGCAGCTAGCGCATCGGCCCCTGGGAGTCACTGGGGTGACCAACCCAGTGTCGGCCAGCGGCGGCGCCGACCCAGAATCGGTTGACCAAATCCGTGCCAATGCTCCGCTGGCCGTGATGGCGCTCGACCACCTCGTCTCGGTGCGCGACTACGCCGACTTTGCCCAGAATTATGCGGCGATCGACAAGGCCGTCGCCAAGGGACTGCTGATTGATGGCCAGCCGACGGTTCACGTCACCATCGCCGGCGCTGCGGACATTCCAATCGCCGAAGATTCCGATTTATATGTCAATTTGCTGGACGCCTATCGTGACCTTGGCGATCCTTTGCAAGCGGTTAATGTTCAAACCCGCGAGCTCCTCATTCTCTTCTTAAGCGCCGGCGTTCGCTTGTTGCCTGATTATGAATGGGCCGACGTGGAACCGAAGATCCGCGAGGCCCTTTATGACAAGTTCAGCTTTACACGGCGCGATCTAGCCCAAGATGTCTACCTCAGCGAGGTGCAGACGGCGATCCAGAGTGTCGAAGGCGCCCTCTATGCCGATGTCGATGTGTTCGCCGCATTGTCGGAACGCGCGTTCAACGACGCGCTAAAAACGTCGGCTAATCCGAACGCGGCGAACGATTTGCCGAATCTGCTGCAAGGCTTGCTCGGCGAGCCCCAACCGGTCGTCCCCGTGGTCGGCACCCGGCTCGAATGGGACCAGCAGTCCGGCAAGTTGGTGATCCGCCCGGCTCAGCTCGCCTACCTAAGCCGGGACGTCCCCGATTCGTTGTTCCTGAGGGAGATCACGCCATGATGGACCGCCGCGAGCAGCTCTATCGGTTATTGCCGGCCATTTATCAGACGCTGGATCAGGCGAATCTGCCGGACGACCAGCGCGGGCCGCTGCGCGAGCTGTTAAGCGTCATCGGTGAGCAGGTAAATCTCCTCGAAGATGATCTGCAGCGCTGGTATGCCAACTGGTTCATCGAAACGTGCGAAGACTGGGTTGTGCCCTACTTAGCCGATCTCGTCGGTTATCAATCGGCGGTGAAGGAGTTAGACACGCGCAGGGATCCTGAGTCGCCGCTCAATCGGGCTGTCGTATTTCCACGCCGCGAGGTAGCCGAAGCGATTGCCCTGCGCCGCCGCAAGGGGACGCTCGCGCTCTTGGAAGAGCTGTCGCGGCGCATCGTTGGCTGGCCTGGCCGGGCGGTCGAGTATCGCGAGCTGGTGTCCGGGACCGCCTCGACGAACTTTCTAAATCGCCGCCGCAGCCGCACGGTGGATGTGCGTGATCTCGAGGCGCTCGCCCTCCTGGACGGTGCTTTCGACCGCCTGCCGCGCTCGGTCGATGTGCGGCACATCAATTCTCATCAAACCCAAGGCAAGCACAACCTGTCGGCCATCGGTCTGTTCGTTTGTCGTCGCAAGATCGATTCGGCGACCCTGGTGCCCGCCCGTGCACTGGGCACCGGCAATCTGTTCACATTTGACATCCAGGGAATCGATGTTGCGTTGCACACGCTGCCGCGCCAGGAAGCGAGCCCCTACACGATTGCCGAAATGATTAACCTTCCGTTACCGATCTCGATTCGCATGTTAAGGGCGCCGCTTCGCCGGCCAATCGGAGCCCACGAAGACTATTACGGGCTCGGCAAGAGCCTCTTCGTGGTCACACAGTACGGCGACAAACGCGCGATTGTGTCGGCCGACCGCGTTTTAGTTGCTGATCTATTTAATTGGAATGTCGATTGGTCGCAGCACGAATGCGACGTGGTGGTTGATCCAGAATTGGGCCGCGTGGCATTCCCTCCCAACCGCGCGCCCGATGCGGTATGGACGACATACCATTACGGTCGCGCTGCATTCATCGGTGGCGGAGAGTATGAGCGTGTTCTCGAAGGTCAGCCGCAGCAGCCCGTAGTTGACGATTCGACGGGTGTGACACTGGCTCATGCCCTCGCTGCCTGGCGGTCGAGCAACGCCGAACACGCCATCATTGAGATCGCCGACAACGCTGAGCACAACGCCGAAGCGAAAATCGAAATCGGCGCCGACCAAATCCTGGAAGTCCGCGCCGCTAATCGTTGCCGGCCCTTCTTGCACATTTCCGATCACTCCGGTCAGACGGTCGAAAAATGCCATTTCCGTGGGCATCCGGGCAGCGAATTGATCCTGAACGGCCTGCTTTTCGGTGGTGGAGAGGTGCTCATCGACGGTCAATTCTCCCGCGTGACAATCAAGCATTGCACAATCACTCCAGGCAAAACGCAGCTCGTGATTCGCTGTAATGAGACCCAAGTCGACATCGAGGACAGCATCATCGGTAGGATTGTCACGCTGGCGCCAATTGTCACGCCGGCGGCTGGGGCTGCCCGAGCGCCCGACTTCTCACCGACCTATAACGAGCCAATTCATTTGCGGATATTCGACAGCGTAATCGACGGCGCGCCCTCGGGTGGCGACTTCGCAGGTTCACATCGCTCTACTGGCATTCAGCATTCCACCGCGACGGCGCTGGCGGGTGCCGCCGGCGCGGCCCACACCAGATTGACGGCCGTTCGTAGCACGATCTTCGGTACCGTGCACACGCATCAGGTGGAACTCATCGAGAACAGCATCTTCTGCGACCAATTGTGCGTGGCGAACGCCCAAGCAGGTTGCATTCGCTTCAGTTATCTGCAAAGCGGTTCACACGCTCCGGCCTTGTTTCACTGTCAGCCGTCGTTGGCCATCGAGCGGCTGCCGGGGCAAGCGATGGACGATGACTCGGAGAATCCTGTCACGTCGGAATCGGAGTTGCTGCGCGTGAGGCCGCATTTCATGTCGATGACTTACGGCCACGCCGACTACGCCCGCCTCGACGACACGACCGCATCCGAGATCCTCCAAGGCGCCGACGACGAAGGCGAAATGGGCGTTTATCACAACGAGTTTTTTTCCCAGCGCGCCGCACATTTGCGTACTCGCGTCGAGGAATTCATCCCCGCTGGTAACGACATCCAATTGTTTTTCGAGACCTGAACGAGGCAACTATGACTTTGGCAACCATGAAGGGCGATTTTTCGCGTGATACGTTTGATCCCGCCCAACAAATCACGCGAGTCCTGTTGGCGCAGAGGCGGCTGATCGTCGACGCGGATTGGAACGAGCAGTCCGCGATTTTCTTGAATTATCTGCGAGCGTTGGCTAGCGATATCATCGGGTGGCACGGCGGGCCAAATATCGGCCAGAAAAATGCCCATGAGCCCGATACCGGCGCCTTCGCCATTCAGCTTGAGAACAACAACAACCTGACCATCGTTGGTAACGGTGGTCGTTATTACGTGGATGGATTGCTGCTCGAGGAACTGAAGTCCCGCTCGGGGCAAACTCCTATCGCGCCGGAAATAGTTAATAACAACGCCCCGCCCACCCTCAACCGACTCGTCTATCTCGACATTTGGGAACGGCATGTCACGTCACTGGCCGAGCCCATGCAGCCCGACCCAGCCTTTGGAGGATTGGAGACGTCTACTCGCGTGAAGTTGGAGTTTCGCGCGAAGATACTGAGAACGGCCAAGGACAATGTATTTGTCAAGGCGATTGACAAGGGAGATGACTTCCGCAATCTGAAAGTGCAGCAGGGACAAGCGGCGGATGACACCACCGATCCTGTCATCGATTCGCGCCCGCTCGACGATCAGGGTCTTTTGCCAACGCTCGCGGCCTGGACAACACCGCCCCCAGGCAAAAACGAACCCTGCGGCTCCGGAAACACCACTGCCGCCAGCGGATATACGGGACTCGAGAATCAACTATTCCGTGTCGAGATCCACCAGGGTGGAAAATCACTGTGGACGGGCGACAGGACCGACGACGGGACGCCAACCGGTAAGGCAGTACAGACGGGCGGATTTCCCAAGGTTGATCCCAAAATTCCGCCCGTGACATTCAAGTATTCGATAGACAACGGAGCCATTGTCTATCGAGTAAAGGACCTTTCCACGGGTAGTACCAACTCTCTAACTTTGGCGGCCGCCTGGCGCGACGAATCGCGCGCAATTAAGCCGCAATCCTGGATCGAAATCCTAGATGAGAACCAAGATGCGGGCACTCTCGTCTACGTCCGCGATGTGAAAAAGAAGAACGGCGTTGTGAGAATTACATTCACATTGCAACCCGACAATCCACCTAAGTCGGCAGAATCGTACAAACCTTCCTTTCCAGACGCGAAGAACGGCAGTGTAATTGTCCGCCGCTGGGATCATCATGCTCGAAAATCCTTTCCACAAAACCAAGGTGGAATCGTAGTGCAGGGAGTTTTCAAGGACGACACTTGGACGAGCAACGACATTCCGTTGCAAGACGGCATCTTGATCCGGTTAACGCTACCCAAGAATGCTGAATTCCGGCCAGGCGATCACTGGCTAATTCCTGCCCGCGCTGCAACGCAAAATATTCTGTTTCCCGCAGTTGAGAATCCTCAACCCGCAAGATACCTCCGACATTATTACGCGCCGCTTGCCATTCTTGATGGACAGGCGCTGTTTGATCTTCGAAAGGCAATTTCTCTAGCAACTTCCTGAAACCAGCAGTCAAATCAACGAAGACTCAAAGAAACGAGAAGCCGTCTTAAATTGGTTCGTCGCAAACAACCGTGTTATGGGGTTGTAGAATCCCTGCGACTCACCATGCCGCAGAACGTGTGGCGGCTACACATCTGTTCCGACTCGACTTCCTGTCGAAGCGCTAATCCCTGCCACACAGACCGGATGAGTCCCCCGCCTGTGCAGTTTGCGCGAGGCATTGAATCAACTACATGCGGGCTTGTCAATCAGGTGCAGGAAATATTAATCCGGAATTTAAGACAGCGACTGTGAGCGAACACTCGCGGTTAGTGAAGGAGTGAGATGCGAACGTAAGGCACTCGAAATGGTGGAGCGACGCGCATTCAGTCGCGAGCAAAGCGTTTTCAATGCGCCAACCAGCTCGATCGCTGGCTGGTAAAGCACAAATAAACCGGCAGTCGGCTCGGCACCTGATTTCGCGAAGGCGTCAGTATTGTCGTAAGTCTTGCGAGGCCTCCGCGTCTTTGGAGAAGCCACGTCGCGTGTAGAATGTGCGATCGTCGCACCTCGCTTTAACAAGCTCAGGTGTGGCTGGACACGCGAACGGTAACCGCCGTCGCGTGTCCGTTTACACACGGCCGGGTGGCGAAATTGGCAGACGCACAGGACTTAAAATCCTGTGTCCCGTTAAGGGACGTGCGGGTTCGAGCCCCGCCCCGGCTAATGCATGTCGCACCGACAAATCGCATTCGCGGCGATGGTTCTTAAGCGCGATTTCGACGAAGCCGACTGCGATGTTTTCGTTATAGGCACATGTCTTTCAAGCCCTGAATAGGAAATGAGCATGAAATGGCTTCCTGTGTTCCTCACGATCGTGCTGGCGCTGGCTTTTGAGTCGGTCGTCGCGCAGGCGCCCGCGCAACCAGCTACCCCCGCCGCCAGCGGTCGTGGTCAAGGGAAAGTCACTCCGCCGCCGATCGCGGCCAAGCCGGAAGAGCTCGCAAAAATCAAAGAGAAGACGGCGCAAATCGAAGCGCTAGTGAAGGAATTGAAGGCCCAGCGAGCCGCGCCGGAGCTGGTGACCGACGTCGAAGTCTACGTGCACGCCGGCAAGATGCTGTTGGAATACCCAGACATGTTCGGATCACAGGCTGCCATCGAACACGCCTTCACAACGCTCGACCAGGGCATTGAGCGCGGCCAACAACTGCTGATAAATCAACCAACATGGAATCAAGGGAAAAGGCAGATCCATGCCTACGTATCCGAAATTGACGGGGCAATTCTGCCATATGGCGTGACGCTGCCGGAGAACTATGATCCCGCTAAGCCGACGCGCCTCTACGTTTGGTTGCATGGCCGTCAGAACACCACCACCGAGTCGGAGTTCATCTACGGCTTTCTAAACCGCAAAGGGGCTGGCAATCCTCCCGTCGCCGACCAAGGACAGATCCAGCTTGATTGTTTCGGACGCATCAACGGAGCCGGCTGGCATTGGGCCGGTGAAAGGGACGTCTTCGAATCCATCGCTGCCGTGAAAAAACGATTCAACATCGACGATAAGCGCGTCATGATTCGCGGATTCTCGCAGGGTGGCGAAGGCGCCTGGCATATCTCGCTGCATCATCCGGACCAGTTCGCCGCCGCCGAGATCGGCGCGGGCACCGTTTCGCGCACCGCCGAACAGCGGCCCGATCTGACCGCCTACCAACTGTCGACGCTGCGAATCTGGGAAAATATCTCCGAGTGGGCGCTAAACATCTACAACATGCCTCTGGCCGGTCACGACGGCGAAAACGATCGCGGACAATTGGAGTCCTCGCTTCGCGCCCGCGCGCAACTCGAGAAGGAAGGCTTCCCATCGGTCGGTGATCCTGATAATCTCCGCTCCCAAGGCGCTCCCGGTCTGTGGATGCAGTCCCTGGAAACCGGTCACGGCACCAGCTCCCTAGTTCGCCAGCGGCTCGATGCTTTTCTTAAGGAACACGGCGACAAAGGTCAAAGCTCGCCCGACCACATCCGCTTTCTGACTTACACCACGCGCTACAATCGCTGCTACTGGGTTTCGCTCGATGGCTTGGAAAAACACTATGAACGAGCGGAAGTGGACGCACAACGCACCGCCGGCGGCACATCCTTCGACATCAAAACGAAGAACCTCACGCGGCTCGCTCTGCGCGAGACTTCCAGCGCTCGCGAAATCAGAATTGACGGCCAGACGTTGAAGGTAAGCGCGGGGCCGGAGATCACGCTCGGACGAAGTGGCTCCATCTGGCAGGTCGTAAAGAACGAGCCTGCAGCCGGTCTGCACAAGACCCACGCCCTTCAAGGCCCGATCGACGACGCCTTCCTGGATCCGTTCCTGATGGTTCGACCGACCGGAACTCCCTGGAACGAAGAAGTAAATCAGCAGGCGCTGCGCACGATGGCCCGTTTCGACCGCCTCTGGGGGAAATACTTTCGCGGTCATCCGTTTGTGAAGGACGACAAAGACGTGACCGAAGCCGACATTGCCAAGTATCACCTCGTGCTATTCGGCGATCCGGGCAGCAACCGATGGACGGCGCAGGTGAAGGACAAACTCCCCGTGAAATGGACCAAGGAAAGCGTCAGCCTGGGCGGACAGTCCTTTCCGGCAAATGAGTGCTTTCCGGCTCTGATTTACCCGAACCCGCTCAACCCCAAGAAATACGTCGTGCTGAACACGGGCCTGACCATCGACGATCGCGGCTACAACGGCGACTACGGCACTCCGCTCTGGGGCGACTATGCCATTGTCAAAGTGCGGCCGGGAGAGGCTATTCCGGAGATGCTCACCGCGGGCCTGTTCGACGAGAGTTGGCAACTTTCCAAATAACTCCTGGCGGGCGGGCCGCGCGTGCAACGCAGTGGCCCCGGCGGCCGCGGAGGCGAAGAAGGACCGGCGAGAGCATGGGCGAACATGGTTGCGTTCCTTGACATCGATCAACTCGGCACTTTGATGTCGAGAACTAGATCGATTGCCGCCTCGATATGTGCGATCTGGCTGTGTCAGGTCTGCCTGGATGTTCGCGCACAGGATGCGAATCTAGAAGGCCGGCTGAAAATCGAAGGCGCGGCGGCGCTTGCTCGTGCGGCGCGGCAGGAAGGAGATGCGGCGCGGGGTGCGGTTGTTTTTCATCAGCCGCAAACGATGTGCAGCAAGTGTCACGCAGTGGATGGGACGCAAGTGGGTTTTGGCCCCGAACTGACGGCGCTGCCGCGTGAGACGACCGATGAATACCTCGTGGAATCGATCTTGGATCCATCGAAAGTCATTCGGAAGGGGTTTGAGCTGGTAACGGTTGGCTTAACGGACGGACGCGTGCTGACAGGGCTCATGACGGAAAGCGACGAGCAGCGAGTCGCTCTGCGGGAACCAGCTGACTTGACGAAGGCGATCGTGATTCCGCGAGGTGAGATTGAAACACAAAAAATGAACACGTTGTCGGCGATGCCGACGAGCGTGGCGGGGCAGATCGCGAGTCGCCAATCGTTTTTGGACCTGGTCCGGTACTTGATAGAGATTCGCGACGGCGGACGTGTCCGGGCGGCAGCACTAGCGCCACCGGCCGCGCTCGTGAGCCTCGTGCTGCCGGAGTACGAGTCGCATGTGGATCACGCGGGATTGATTCAGAACTTGGATGCTGCTGCGTCGAAGCGCGGAAAGGCGATTTATGAACGGCTATGCGCCAACTGTCACGGGACTCGGGAACAGCCGGGGTCGCTGCCGACCTCGCTGCGGTTTGCGGAAGGCAAATTCAAGAGCGGCAGCGATCCGTTTGCCATGTATCAGACGCTAACGCGAGGATTTGGGCTGATGGCGCCGCAGACCTGGATGGTGCCGCAGCAGAAATACGATGTGATTCACTACGTCCGGCAAGAATATCTGCGGAAGCACAATCCGAGCCAGTATTTTTCGGTGACGGGCAACTACTTGGCGGAGTTGCCGCGGGGCGATACGCGGGGACCGGAACCGAAGGTCGTCGAGCCGTGGGCGACCATGGATTATGGGCCGAGCTTGATTGGAACGTTCGAGATTGGTTCGGATGGAAGCAATGTCGCCCAGAAAGGAATTGCTGTGCGGGTCGATGCGGGGCCGGGCGGCATCGCACGCGGCAAGGCATGGATGGTTTTCGAGCACGATACACTGCGGTGGGCCGGCGGCTGGACGGGAAATGGCTTCGTCGATTGGAACGGGATCAACTTCAACGGCAAGCATCAGGTTCATCCGCGAGTGGTCGGCGATATTGTGTTCAGCAATCCGACCTCTCCCGGTTGGGCCGATCCGAGCAGCGGTTCGCTGGCGGACGAGCTGCGAGTCGTCGGCCGCGATGGAAAGCGATATGGTCCGCTGCCGCAAGCGTGGGGAAAGTATCGGGGGCTATATCACGCGGGTGATCGAATCGTTGTGTCTTACACGGTTGGCGATTGTGAGATTTTGGAAAGTCCGGGATCGATTTGGCCCGATCAGACGAAGCCCGCCGTTTTTACGCGAACGATGGAGATTGGGCCGCGAGAGCGGGAGTTGGTGTTGGTGGTTTGCGGGAGGGATGCAACGGCTAAAGTGATTCCGACGGAATTGCGTTTTCGATGGGAGGACATTGGTGACCGGCTCTGTTTGCGAATCCCGCCGGGGAATGAGACGTTGAGGTTTGTTTTGAGCATCACGCGGGATTTGGATGGCCAAAAAATTGTGGCATCGATCGGCCCTCACCCGAAACCACTTCCAAAGGGAGAGGGAACGGTATCGCGGTGGCCACAGAAACTGACAACTCACGCAATTCGGGGATCGGATGATGGGCCGTTTGCGGTTGATCTGCTGACACATCCGGAGGAGAACCCGTGGCAGGCGCAGTTGCGACTCACGGGGATCGATTTCTCGCCCGGAGGCGATTCCGCGGTAGTGTGTTCATGGGACGGCGACATATGGCGGGTGAGTGGGCTGTCGAAGTTGAATGATGTGGGCGGCAGCGGTGAATTGACGTGGCAGCGGATCGCGTCCGGGTTGTTTCAGCCGCTCGGAATCAAGTGTGTGGGCGGCGAAGTGTTCGTCATGTGCCGCGATCAGTTGGTGAAGCTGCGCGATTTGAACGGTGACGGGGAGACGGACTTTTATGAGTGCATCAACAGCGACCACCAAGTGACGGAGCACTTTCATGAATTTGCGATGGGCCTGCAGACGGACGCGGCAGGAAATTTCTACTATGCGAAGTCGGCGCGGCATGCCTTGCCATCGATGGTGCCGCAGCATGGAACAGTGCTACGAATTAGCCAGGACGGGGCCAAGACGGATATTTTGGCGACGGGATTTCGGGCGGCGAATGGTGTCTGCCTGAATGACGACGGCACATTCGTGGTGACGGATCAGGAGGGGCATTGGAATCCCAAAAATCGGATCAATTGGGTTGTGCCCGGGAAGTTCTATGGAAACATGTTCGGCTATCACGCGGTGACAGATTCGTCCGATGCGGCGATGGAGCAGCCCTTGTGCTGGATCACCAATCAGTTCGATCGATCTCCCGGTGAGTTGTTGTGGGTGCCGGCTCATCATTGGGGACCGCTGGCGGGAAAACTGATCAATTTGTCGTACGGGACGGGCAAACTGTTTGTGGTTCCGTTTGAGGATGTCAAAGGGCAGAAGCAGGGTGGGATGTGTGCTCTGCCCGTCGGGCCACTGCCAACCGGAGTGATGCGGGGGCGGTTTCATCCAATTGACGGACAGCTCTATTGCTGCGGAATGTTTGCCTGGGCCGGTAATGCCACGCAACCCGGAGGCTTGTATCGGATCCGTTACACCGGTCGGCCGATGTATGTGCCGATCAGTTTGTCGGCGCGGCGCCAGTCGATCGAAGTTGCGTTCACCGATCCAATTGATCGCACTGCGGGCGCTAATGCGGCGAATTATGCGATCAAGGTGTGGTCACTCAAACGCTCGGCGAACTATGGGTCAGAGCATTACGATGAGGATCCACTGAAAGTGGAAAGGGCGGAGGTTTCGGCTGATGGGAAAAGCGTGAAGCTCCATGTGCCGGCAATTGCACCGACGTGGGGGATGGAAATAGTGTGCGGGTTAGTCGCCAAGGACGGCAGTCGGTTGGAGCGAGTCATTCATGGGTCAATTCATAACCTGGGCGAGCAATAGATAAGGTCAGCGTGCGAACTTACTGCGAACCGGCGCGAGCCCGAGAAATCGCAAAATCGACGAGCGCTTGCTCATGGAAGAAGCCGGGCCAGAAGCTGTGTCCTTGTCCGGGCGCGATGATGAGGCTGACGAGTTCACCCGCGCCGGCGTCCTCGTAGCGCCGGCGTAGCTCGGCGGAGTTTTCCTGGAGCGGCACAACGACATCCATATCGCCGTGGATGATCGTCACGGGAATCTTGCTTTTCGCCAGCACATCGATGCGCTCAATCGGGTTCAGCTCCGCGCTCTGAGCATCCAATTGTTCCGGCGTGAGCCCGTATGCCGGCGCCGCCTTCGCCAGTTTGGGATAAGTGCGAAAATCATAGACCGGATAGATGCCGATAATGCCGCTCACGCGCTCCGGGTGAGCGATCGCCCAACTGCTAACCCACAAGCCGCCGCGACTGCGACCAAATAGACATGGTTTGCCGGCGAAACGGCGGTTCTTAATCAGTTCGTCGTAAAGCGAATCGATCGCGACGTGGCTCGTTGGACTTCCATAAGCTTCACCGACATCGACTCCCGCCACCGCGACGCCCGCGACCAAAAATTGCTCGTGCATCCACCGCTCAGCCTCATCGGGATACGCCGGAAGCGTCGGCGCATAAAAAATCCACGGCTGAGGCTGTGTGCGTTTCTCTTCCGACGGCAGAAAAACAAACGCCGGCCGATCGGCGACGGTAAAGTTCTCGCCGGGCAGCGACAATTTCTTCGGAGCCGCCGGCTTAACAGCCTTGGCCTTCGGCTCGTCGGCCGCGGCGAATGATGCGAAGAGAATGACAGCGACAGCGATGAGGCAAATTCGATGTGGCATTCGGACAATGTTCAGACGAGGATTTCTTTGACGACGCGAGCCTTCTCTACGCCAGTCAGCCGGACATCAAGTCCACGAAACGGATAGGAGAAACGTTCGTGATCAATGCCGAGGCAATGGAGCACAGTGGCATGCAGATCGTGCAAGTGGACCGGGTTTTCGGCGATGTTGTAGCAGAAATCGTCGGTGCGGCCGTATTCGATGCCGCTGCGAACACCGCCGCCGGCGAGCCAGATGGTGAAGCAACGGCCGTGATGGTCGCGGCCCATGCCAGGATCGCCGAGTTGACCCTGGCTAAAGACAGTGCGGCCGAATTCCGTGTTGAAGAGCACGAGCGTGTCCTGCAGTAGGCCGCTCTGCTTGAGATCGTTCAGGAGGGCCGCCGTCGGCTGATCGACATCGCGGCACTGGTTCGGCAATTGCCGGGCAATGGCGATGTGCTGATCCCAGCCGCGATGAAAGAGTTGTACGAATCGGACGTTGCGCTCCAACAGGCGGCGAGCAATCAGGCAGTTGGCGGCATAGCTGCCCGGGCGGTGGACATCGGGGCCATACGCTTCGAGCGTGGCCTGAGATTCTTTGCTGAGATCGGTCAATTCGGGCACCGAAGTCTGCATGCGGAACGCCATCTCGTAGGCTTCAACGCGAGCGAGCGTTTCAGGATCGCCCAGTTCGGCGGCGCGTTGTTGGTTCAACGTTGCGAGGTCATCCAGCAACGCGCGCCGCTGCTCGCGATCCGTGCCCGGTGGATTCGCGAGATACAAAACCGGGTTGGCTCCCGGCCGCAGTCCGACGCCCTGGTGCGGCGAGGGCAAAAACCCGTTGCCCCACAGCCGTGAGAAAATCGGCTGACCGGGATTCTTGCCGGAGCCTTGTGACACCATGGCGATGAACGCCGGCAGGTTTTCGTTTTCGCTTCCCAGGCCGTAACTGACCCACGCCCCCATGCTGGCATATCCGGGCTGCTGGTTGCCCGTGTTCATGTACGTGATGGCCGGGTCGTGGTTGATCGCCTCGGTATGCATCGACTTGATGATGCAGATATCGTCCGCGATTTTCTGCGTGTACGGCAAAAAATCGCTAATCCACGTACCGTGCTGGCCGCACGCGCGGCCGTCCTTTAACGGCGCGACGACCGGATACTTGGCCTGCCGCGAGGTCATGCCGGTGAGTCGTTGAGTGCCCTTCACCGACGCCGGAATCTCTTCGCCATGATGCTTGGTGAGCGTCGGCTTGTAATCGAACAGATCGACGTGCGAAAAGCCTTCCGATTGGAATAGGCAAAGAACGCGTTTGGCCTTGGGCGGGAAATGAGGCAGGTCGGCGAGGGCGTTCGCCTGATCTCTCTTTTTGGAAGAATCGGCGGCATGGCTTGATCGCGCGGGCAATAGCGACGCCAGCGCCATCGCGCCCAGCCCATGCGAGGCGTTGGCCAGAAAAGCCCGGCGCGCGAGCGTCGCTTTGAGTTGTTCAAGTGGATTCATGCGCCTCAGTCCTCAGTTTCGCGTCACCGTCTCGCTCAGATTTAAGAGCAGAGTCGCGACCTGTGCCCAGGCCGCGTGTTCGGATATTGGCAGGCGCTCGTCGCGCGGCGATTCACCGGCTGACAAATAGTCGCGAGCCAACCGTTCGTCGGCTGCGTAGCGTTTGCGTTCACGGTTGAGCGCCCCTGTCAGCACACTGAGCTCGTTTTCGGAGGGCGTTCGGGAAGTTGCCTCTGCAAATGCCCATCTCAAGCGATTGCTATCGCTGCCTTCGCGGTGGAGCATTCGCTCCGCAAATGCCCGCGACGCCTCGACGAACTGTGCATCGTTCAAGAGCACCAGCGCCTGCAAGGGCGTCGTCGTAGAGGGCCGAGCAACCACGCACGTCTCGCGATTCGGTGCATCGAACACTGTCATGTTGGGCGGCGGAGCGGTGCGCTTCCAATAGGTGTAGAGCGAACGGCGGTACAGCTTTTCGCCGTGGTCTTGGACAAATGTCTGGGCCGTCGCGGGCGTGCTGGCGTAGTGGCTGATCTCGCGCCACAAATCGCCCGGCGTATAAGGATTGACGCTCGGCCCGCCGATCCGCGGAACAAACAGGCCGCTGATCTTCAAGGCCGAATCGCGAATCAGCTCGGCAGGCAAGCGAAACCGTGGCCCACGCGCCAGCAGTCGATTCGCCGGATCCTTTGCGAGCAGCTCCGGCGTAGTGGCCGACGTTTGTTGATACGTCGCGGACAGGACAATCTTGCGAACGAGTGCTTTCACGTCCCAGCCGCTATCCACAAAGTCCACCGCGAGCCAATCGAGCAGCTCCGGATGACTCGGGTACTCGCCTTGGGTCCCAAAATCGGCCGTCGATTTGACCAAACCGACGCCGAACAACATTTGCCAGATTCGATTCACCGCGACGCGGGCCGTCAGCGGGTTTTCGCGCATCGCGATCCAGCGGGCAAGGGCCAGTCGGTCTGTGGCACTACCTCCACTCAGTCCCGGCAAAAACCCCGGCAGACCCGGTTCGACCTTGTCGGTCGGCTGCGAATAATCGCCGCGATGCAAAATGAACGTGTCGCGCGGCTTGGCTGCCACATCCATCACCATCGTCGGAAATTCGCGCGTCAGCACGGCCAATCGCTCTTCGAGATTGGCAATGCTGGTGCGCAGCCGCTTCGTGGCATCGGCGTGAGCTGAAAAATAGGCGTTGAGCTGATCATTTTCTTCCGTCGAACGGTCGCTACTCTTCTTTTCGACAAGAGCAATGATCGCTTCGGGCAGCGAACTACCATCGTCGTTGCCGAGAAGAGCAAACATCTCGAACCGCGCCGCGACAAGCGAACGGCCGTGGCCAAAATTGACCTGCACAGTGGCGAACGGCGTCTTGGTAGCATCAATCGGTCGATCGAACGTCGCCGTGAGATGCACGCTGCCATCGAAATCGACAACCGGCGACCAGCCGTTTTCATTGCGCGGGTCGAGGCAATTCTCCGGCGGATAAGCCTCTTGCCACGAGTTCGCGGTGACGCGGCGGACCGGCAACAGCTCGTTGAGATTTACCTGGTCGCCGGGCACTTCATCGGCGCTGGCCGAAAACGCCGTCAGCACGAAATTGCCTTTGAAGTCGGACTTCTTATCGCCCGTCTTCGCCTGCCTCCGCGCCGAGCCGTCAGTCGGCCCATAGCCCCAGCCGCCACCGGGTGCCCCTTCCTCTGGATGAAACACGACCCGAATGCCCGTAATCGGCGCCTTCGTGGTCGGCAACTGGAGCGAAACGTCGTAGGCCACCAGGTCGCTCGCCTGCGTGATATGCACGTAGCGACTGTGTTCGATTTCCCAACCCGCGCCTCGATTGGGCGTGCTCACCTTTAGCACTTCGAGCGGGAGCAACTCGAGTCCTTTGCCGCGCTGTTCCAGCGCCTTCTGTTGCTCCCGGACCCATGCGGTGACCGCTTTCGGATCAGGATGAGCCAGCTGCTCCTTGAGCTTGGCCAATTCCGCTTCGACTTCCGCCTGATCGTTGGCCTTCAGCACGGTGCGGGCTTGCAGCTCGGGCCGCGGATTTTTGCCGCCGTTCCCGTCCAGGCCGATGTCGCTAACCGTATTGAAGTACGCAAACAGCTGATAGAAATCGCGCTGCGTGATCGGATCGTACTTGTGATCGTGACACTGCGCACAGCCGAGCGTCAGTCCGAGTACCGCCTCGCCGAGCGTCTTCACGCGATCGACGTTGTAGTTCGTCAGGTTCTCCTCCGGGATCGTGCCGCCTTCATGCGTCACCATATTGTTCCGCTGAAAGCCGGTCGCAATCAGCATCGACGGCGTCGGATTCGGCAGCATGTCCCCGGCAATCTGCTCCAGCAAAAACTGGTCATACGGCATGTTGCTGTTCAGCGCCTGAATCACCCAATCGCGCCACAGCCACATCTGCCGGCCACCGTCGATCGAGAATCCGTTCGTGTCGGCATAGCGCGCCGAATCCAGCCAATCGAGCGCCATCCGCTCGCCAAAATGCGGGCTCTTGAGCAGGCGATCGGCCAGCCGCTCGACGGCTTTCGGCTCTGCGTCGCGAACAAACGCCTCAACCTCCTCTGCGGAAGGCGGCAGTCCGGTCAAATCGAGGGACAGCCGCCGGATCAGCATCCGGCGATCGGCGGCAGCGGAGTGCGTTAGTTTCTCCGCATCGAGTCTGGCCAAAACAAACCGATCGATTTCGTTGCGAATCCAACCTGCGTCCGAAACGGAAGGCAGCGGCGCTTTTTGCGGCGGCACAAACGACCAATGCTGGGCATAGCCAGCCCCTTCCTGGATCCATCGCTTCAGAAGGTCCTTTTGTGCGGCTTTGAGTGACTTATTCGAATCAGCCGGCGGCATCCGCTCGCTGTCATCCGTGGACATGATCCTGGCGACGAGCGCGCTGCGTTCCGGATCACCTGGCACAACGGCCGCCGAGCCTGACTCCAGTTTCTTCGTCGCCTCTTCGCGAAGATCCAGCCGCAGGTCCGCCTGTCGCTGCTTCGCGTCCGGTCCGTGACAACGAAAACAGTTGTCCGCCAGGATCGGCCGAATATCGCGGCCAAAGTCCAGCTTCCCGTCCGCAACAACCGCCGTGGCGCCGGCGGCAAATGCGAAGAGCGCTACGACCCACAGGGCGAATTGCGAAATGCTCACAAGGAAACAACAGCGCAGCATGGACTGCTCGGCGTCGGGTAAGAGAGTGCAGTGGCGGGGGAGGACTTCATTTTCAATGGATTGCCGCATCCGTGCAAGGCTCTCGGTGAGACACGTCAGATCACCAGGCCGCTGCGAATTTTCACCATTTTGCTATGCTTGGCTCAGCCGACTGCCGCCGCTGGGCGACGCCGAACCGAGCCCAATGTAGGCCGACCAGGCCCTTGGTCGGCCAGCGCTGCCAATTATTGTCCAATCTCCCCGCCTCTGCCTCCAGCGAATGTTTGCCCCACAGACCTTCATCCTCGGTGACACAACCTACCCCGGCCTGAGCGGTTTTCTCGGCAGCCGCGGCTCGCTGATGCTCGATGTCGTCTTTCTGGCGATGTTCATCGTCGTGCCCGTCCTCGCCGTCAGCATTTATCTCGTCAAAATCCGCCACCGTTACGATTTGCACAAGAAGCTGCAGCTCGTCATGGCCAGCGTCCTCCTCGTCGCCGTCGTGCTCTTCGAGCTCGACATCCGCATCAACGGCTGGGAACATCGCGCCGCCCCTTCGCCCTACTTTGACGCCGCACACAAATGGACGTCTCCCGCCGGCATCAGTCTCGCCATCCATCTCTCCTTCGCCATCCCCACGCTCCTCCTCTGGATCGTCGTCGTCGCCCGCGCGCTCCGCAACTTCCCCCGCCCGCCCCATCCCGCCGCTCACAGCCGCTGGCACACCCGCTACGGCTGGGCCGCCGCCATCGGCATGCTCCTCACCGCCCTCACCGGCTGGCTCTTCTACTACCTCGCCTTCATCGCATCGTCGTCGTAGGCGTCACGCTTTACGTAACAAGCCCTGCCAACGCAAACACAAGCCCGACGCGCAAGCGAGGGATCCGGCTGCCAAACCGCCCGCCATCAGCAATTGCTGCAATGTGATGGCCGTCAACTTTCCAAGTAACGAGCCTACTTGCGTTTCCAGATCGCCTTAAACCATCTTCTCACAAGTCGCTGCTGACTCTTCCTCCGTTGCTCGTGCCGCCTGCGCCAAATGAACACGCGCCCGGATCGCAATCATCGACGCCGTCGCTGCCACCACCGCCACATCGCAGGCATTCACCTGAGTAGCGCGGTTAACCACTCGCCTCTTGATGCCAGGCCAGAAACCAATCACCGGCGGAACCACAGCCATCAAAATCAGCAGCGTACGGAGGCGATATCGCATTCGTGAACTATCTCGACTCCTGGCCGATTCCGCAACCAGAAATGGACCAGACTAGTCCATTTCGTTTTACAGCGCGAAAAAAACTTGCGTCACGCACCATCGGCGGATCTTGCTATGTGCAAAAGCCTTAAGTAATTATTGGTGTACATAAGTATCGTATATGCCAGAATTCCGCGCACAACTTCATTGACGACCTATGATCCTTCTGCCCTATTCTGTCCACTTCAATGCCCTTGTTGTCCCCTTTGCGTCTTCGCGTCTTGGTGCCTTCGCGTTGAGTACAAGCCGCGTCCGCTGTGTCCCTTCCAGTTTGAACTCTAACCCCTAGGTCTCCCTCACCTTCGGGCGCTAATATCCGACTAATATCCAACACCATATTAGCGCCGCAGAAAAATATTAGTTTCCCTAAGGTCCAGCCGAGTTTAGCTTTACGACACTTCCTCTCCTCGCCCCCCATAAAACCTTTCCAAAATATTAGTCGTCGGTGCCCTGCCGTTCGACGCCCCAACCCCGAGTACCGAACACCACAAAACCATCGCCTTTTGTTGCGTTTAACACCACCCCGATTTAGTCTAGGAACATACGATAGTATCTACCGGCTGGGCGAACCTCAGCGATTATGCAGCGGGCCAAAGACGCTTCAGGGGCGCGCTTGGATCCGTGGGGTTCGTCGTCGTTCGGCCAAAACAAGAGAAGTGAGCTATGACAAGTCTTTTTCGCAGTGCTATTCGCTCTCGCGCCGCCTTGGCTCCCTGCGTTGCGATCCTGCTCTGCGGGTTCGCGACGACCGGCAAGGCCCAAAACGTTGGCAGCCTCTTCGGCAGTCGCGTCGGCGGTGTTTCGATCGACTCCGCAGGCATGGTGACTCCCGCCGACAAGAGCACCCGTATTCCGCTTCGCGACGCACTGCGAAAGGCCCACGCCGCTCCGCAGGCGGCACTGGCCGGCGCCACAGAAATGCGGATGGTCTCCCTGCGTCGCCTCGACGAAGCGATCGCCGCCACGGGCAAAACGACCGCGGAGGAGTTGCCCGACGATCTGCGATTCCTCGCCGGAATTCAGCGCATTCAATATGTGCTTGTCTATCCGGAAGAGAAGGACATCGTCATCGCCGGACCTGGCGAAGGCTGGAAGGTAGATGACGAAGGCAATATCGTCGGCGTCACGACCGGCCGCCCCGTCCTACGACTCGAAGACCTACTCGTCGCGTTTCGCACCGTCGATAAAGCTCGCCAAGGCGGCATCAGCTGCTCGATTGATCCCACTCCCGAAGGCCGCCAGCGGCTCGAGACGCTCTCGGCCAATCATCGTGGCTCCGGCGCTCCCTCCATGGTCGCCATGCGCAAGGCTCTTGGTCCTCAGCAAATCACGCTCACCGGCGTTCCCGCCGGCAGCCATCTGGCGCGCATTCTGGTGTCTAGCGACTACCACATGAAGCGCCTGGGAATGAACCTCGATCCGTCGCCCGTCAAAGGCTTGCCCAGCTTCATCGACATGCTCAAGCGCGATTCCAGCGGCGACCATCCCACGCCGCGCTGGTGGCTCGAATGCGATTATGAGCCGCTGGGGCGCAGCGAAGATGGGCTCGCGTTCGAAATCAAAGGTCGTGGCGTGAAGTGCATGGCCGAAGACGAAATCATCGACGCGCAGGGCAATGCCACCGGCAAAGGCTCCGCCAGCGGCCCCGCCCAGCGCTGGGCCGACCTCATGACCGCACATTACGACGAGCTGTCGACCAAGGACACTTCCTTCGGCGAGCTCCGCAACGTGATGGATATGTGCGTCGTCGCCGCGCTGATCGCTAAAGAGCAATTGCTCGCCAAAGCCACCTGCCAGCTGCCTCAACTCTGGGGGCCCCAGAGCAAACTGGGCGTTCAATCAATGAACACCCCCAAAGAAGTCGAGTCGCTCTGCAGCTCCGTCCGCCGTGGTGACAGCATCATTGTCATGTCTGGCGGCGTGCAAATCGGCTCCTGGCAAGTCGCCGACAAAACCGAAGTGCGCCCCGCGCTGACCCAAACTCGCACAAAAGCCCAAGCTGGCAAAAATGTTGCCGTCTGGTGGCACCCGGCGCAATAGCGTTCACGAAACGAGCGCACCAGTCGGAACCTCGCGCCTTCCGCGGGGTTCACTGATTGTCGTGGTCCCTTGCCATTGCCGAATCGCCCACGCTCGGCCAACAATGGATACTGCCCTCTCGTAAACGCAGCGCACCACGAAACGGAACTGAGGCCAGCGCACATGGCGGCAATGGGAAGCGGGCGTCGATTCATCGCGGGCGCGATATTCACAGCGATCATCTTGCTCTTGGCGCCGCTCGTTGCAGTCCGCGCGCAAGATCAACCTGACCGGTATTTCCCGAAACGTCACAAAGCCGACCACGACGCCCCTCATCCTTCCGACTCCTCGCGCTCACAACGTGGCCACCAAAACCAATCGGACGCTCCAGGCCCGCGCGGCGGTTCCGGTCGAGGCGATGACAGTCCACTCGAAACAACCGTTGAAAAAGGCTTCTTGTTTATCGATGGCGAATACATCTCGCCGCCCTACGAGATCCGCTGCGACGCCGAGAAACTAACTGTCAATGGCCGCGAAGTCACTTGCCGGCCGCCGCAGCGAGACTATAGCGGTCGCGGCTTTGGTGGCTTCGGCCCGCGCGGCAGCGATTTCTCGTTGCGTTACTTTTTCAGCCAACTGCACAGCCAGCTTAGTCTCGATTTCGTTGTCATGTCGTTCGAGGGGCAGCCTTTCATCGGTTTCGACGCGTCGCATACCTACGATTTGCTGAAGTCGTTGATCTTCACGGGTAGCCGTTCGGTGCGCCAGGTTGCCGTCCGCAATCAGCTGCCGAATGACTTTAGTCGCCCGTTGTGGGACGACTGGATCAGCAATTTCAAGCCGCCGGACGACCTAAAAATTCGCGCCGCAGCCCTCCTTTCCAGCACATTGGGATCCTAAGCTTAGAATTCCACGTGGACAAGTTGTCGCGG